>ERZ827181.2203-NODE-2203-length-17691-cov-4.109379_pt1 | contig 17691 bp, 11 predicted proteins | sample MGYA00519778_ERZ827181 | MGnify/ENA primary metagenome ERZ827181 (study PRJEB31778, sample SAMEA3449273) | human gut metagenome | biome: human gut; feature: human-associated habitat; material: faeces | place: United Kingdom | collected 2010/2012 ...
CCGCTGCCGTCACCAGTAAGATCAACAAAGCGAAGCTTCCCACTCACATAGAGCTGCCCTCCGCCTACGGGCTGGCCAAGGACAGCGTGATTCTTCTCGAACAGATCCGCACCATCGACAAGCGCCGTCTCAAGGAGCGCATAGGCGAACTTCCGCCCTCCACGATGAATCGGGTCAATAAGGCGATTCTCATCAGCCTGGGCTTCACGCAGAATCCCTGAATTCCGTTTTTTTGCCTATCCGATGTTTTTCATCATCTTCCCCCCATACGGCCGCAGCGGCCTCGGAGCAGTCCGATCCCCTGCGACGCAGCAAAACGGCACGAGGCGTTTTTTGCCCCGCGCCGTTTTTGCCGTCTCGGGCGCGGTTTCGCGCGGGAAAGCCAAAATGACGCAAAATCAGCCAAATTCCGCGGCCGCGTTTTTGTTATAGTGATTTCCGAAAGACCTATAAGCCATCGGAGGCTGCTATGAACGAACGCAAAAAGTTCAATTTTTCCACCGTTCTCCTTTACATACTTCTCTTTATCGCCATGTTTGCGCTGTACTACGTCGGCGGAAACGGCGAGCCCTTTTCCCTCGCGCTCCTGTACGCCATGCTGGCGGCGGGGCTGAACCCCGTCGTGTCCTGCCTTTTGTACGCGCTTTCTGGGCTGTCGGGCTTTACCCTGCATTTCCTGCCCGTCTATGCGGGACAGGCGGCCATCCTCTGCATCGTCTTTTGCGTCTATGCGAAATTGAAGAAAAAGGCCTCCGTGCTTCCGCTCGCCTGCGTCGCCCTGTCGCTGGCGCTTTTCGTGGCCTTTTCGCCCTTCACCCCCTACAATATCCCGCTCAAGCTACCCTTCTCGTTGGGCGCAATCACGCAGAAAATCATTCTTTCGGGACTCATCCTGCTGCTTTCCGCCATGTTCACCGTGGCGCTTAAAGCCCTCTTTAACAAACTGCTCCGCTGTCGTCTCAAGGCGGAAGAGATTATCTTTTCCGTTCTTTTCTTCGTGCTCTGCGGCGTGGGTATCTGTCGTATCGTAAGCGTCACCGCTTACATGGGTATCGCGTTTCTCGTCCTGCTGCTCTTTGCCTGCGCGACGAAAGACGCCTCCGCCCTCGTGTGCGCCTTCGCGCTGAGTCTGCCGTCCGCCTTTGTCGGCGGCGTTTCGCCCGAACGCTTTTTTGTCTATGGGATCGCCGTGGTCTTGTTTATCAAAATGGGCCGACTGCCCGCCGTGCTCGCGCTGTTAGCGGTATTTTTCGCCTACGGCTATTTCGACGGCATCTACGCCTTAAAGACCTCCCTTCTCGTACAATCCATTCTTTCCGCACTCATTCCCTCCCTTCTCTTTCTGCTCATTCCCTCTCCGTTGGTCAGAAAAATGGAAAACAAGCTTGTCTTTTATCGGGAAAAGCACCTTTCGCGGATCGCCATCAACCGCAACCGCGCGGCCATCGGCGAACAGCTTTTCGAAATTTCGGGCGTATTCAGGGAGATACAGACCACTTTTGCCGCCCTGAGCACCAACGAGGCCGAAGAGGGCGCCAAGGAATACATACGCGGCTGCGTAATCGAAAGCGTCTGCAAATCGTGCGCCAACTACCGCACGTGTATGGCGCGAGGCTTGGAAAACGGCCTCAACAAGCTGATCGACGTCGGGTGCGCAAAAGGAAAAACAAGCCTCATAGATATTCCCTCCGATCTGGCCGAATCGTGCGTCAATCAAAGCGGCGTCTTATATGCGGTCAACCGACAGATCGGGGACTATCGAAAATACATGCTGGAGACGGAAAACGCGGCTTCGGGACGGCAACTGCTCGCCAACCAGGCGCAGGGCGTCAGCGAGATTCTCAAAAATATAGCGCTCGAACAGAGCGAGCCTTTAACTATCTATTCCGAAAAAGAAAAACAGCTCAACGTCGCGCTTTTGAAGGCGGGAATCGTCTGCTCCGAGGTGCTGATCGCGGGCGACGAGGACAGCCTCACCCTCTCCCTCGTCACTTTCGGCAAAGCGGACGTAAAAAAGATAGCCGCAATCGCTTCCCACGTGCTCGCCGCGCCGTTGATTATCTCCGAACGGCTGACGTTGAGCAAGGACAAGTTTTGCTGTATTCTGCACAGAAAACCCTATTTCGACGCGGCGTTCGGCGTGGCGACTCTCACCAAGACGGGCGAAATCGCCAGCGGCGACACGCATTCCGTCATCAAGATAGACGAAAGACGGTTTATGATCGCCCTTTCCGACGGCATGGGCAGCGGCGAATACGCGCGCCGTATCTCCGAAAGCACGATATCCCTGCTGGAGAGCTTCTACCGCGCGAAAATGCCCTCCTCGCTTGTGCTTTCCACCATCAATAAGCTGCTGACCTTCAGCCGCGAAGAAACCTTCGCCTGCGTGGATATCGCGGTGGTCGATCTCGACAACGGGGAGGCGGACATCGTAAAGATCGGCTCGCCCATGGGCTTCATTCTCTCGGGAAATGCTCTGCATATCCTCGAAAGCGCGTCTCTGCCGCTCGGTATCCTCGAATCCCTTCACCCCGACACCTCCTCCTATACCCTGCAGGAGGACGACGTACTTCTGTTTTTAAGCGACGGAATCACCTCCGCCTTCGGCTCCTCGTCGGATCTCTACGAGACACTGAAAAATATTCCCGCTTCCAATCCCCAGCAATTGGCGGACGCGCTGCTCGCCAAGGCGGTGGCGCTCTACGGCGGGACGGCAAAGGACGACATGACCGTACTGGCCGTAAGGCTGTTCAAAAGTCTTTCGGAAGCGGTATAACGAAAAAATGTGAACAGTAAAATCGAAAAAGCCCTCCTGTTTTCGGAGAGCTTTTCTTTTTTTGTTTATAGAGCGGCGGCCAGAATCATCATCGCCAGCGAGTAATATACGCAAACGGCCACCATGTCGTTGATCGTCGTGATCAGCGGCCCCGAAGCGACGGCAGGATCGATCTTCATTTTTTTGAAGAGCATAGGGATAATCGTCCCGAAGAAGCTGGATACGACCATAGCCACGGCCATGGCGGCGGATATGCACAGCGCGGCAAGCAGCGGCTGAGGGGTGCTTTTCGCAATGAACAGATAGAGCGCGGAGGAAGCGAACGACAACGCGCCCACGATGAGGCCGTTAAAAAATCCGACGCGTATTTCCTTAAAGACGAGTTTCGCCATCGTCTTGCCGTCCACGTCGTCGGCCAGCACGCGGATCGTCACGGCCAGAGACTGGGTGCCTACGTTGCCCGCCATGTCGAGGATCATCGATTGAAAGAAAACGAGATAGGCCAGCCTGTCGATCACGTGATCGAACAACCCGACCACCGTCGATACGCCCAGCCCCAAAAAGAGCAGAATAATCAGCCAGGGAAGCCGCTTGCGCACGGATTTTGCCGTGGATTCGGAAAGGTCCTCCTCCTCGGTCAAGCCGCCGAGCTTTGCGTAATCCTCGCCCATTTCCTCATCGACCGCCTCGACGATATCCGCGCTGGTAATGACGCCGAGGATACGATTTTCGTTATCGAGGACGGGAATGGAATCCTCGGAATATTCCTTAAGCTTCTCGATGCAGTCGGCGATATCCTCCGCCGCATAAACATACGGATAAGATTCGGTGATAATTTCTTTCAAATCCTGCGTGGAGCGGGCAATCACCAGGTCCCGCAAATCGATAGCGCCGCGGAAAGCGCCCTGTTCGTCCGTCGCGTAAATGGTGGAAATGTTATCGTTTTCGGCCGCCTGATCGATAACGCTCTTCATCGCCTGTTTAACCGAATAGTTGTCGGGCACGGAAATGAAATTGGTGGTCATGCGGCTGCCGACCGTATTTTCGCCGTAGGAGGAGATCATTTCGATATCCTCCACGGCCTCGTCGTCCATGAGGTCGATGATCTCGTTTCGGGTGTCGTCCTCCAGCTCGTCGAGTACGTCCACCGCGTCGTCCGCGTCCATGCTTTCGATGATGTCGGCGGCCTTTTCCGCGTCCAGCTCGGCGATATAGTCCTCGACGTTGTCGAGATAGCTGAAGATATCGGAAATCTCGTCGTCGGACAGGATATGATAAAGCTTTCTGCGGTTGGCTTCCGTCAGCTCGCCGAACACCGAAGCGATATCGTTATCGTGATAATCGGTCAGCTTTTCGCGTATTTCCTCGGACGGGAGATCGCTTTGAATAATTGCAAGAAGCTCCTCCTCGTAATCGCGTTTGTTCGGTACGGAAAAATCATTCTCCTTCGGCGGCGTTTCCGCCGCGTTATTGCCTCTGTTTTTCTCTTCCATGGGCAGCTCTCCTTCGTTTGGAATTTTTAAGTATTTTCCGACCGATCAAAAAAGTTATCAACCGATATCCGTTTCCTCGTCTTCTAAATTCTTACTTTACGGCTTCCGCCGTTTACTTACACGCCATTATAGCATTGCAGCTGTAATGCTATAATATTGCGCAAAAATACTTGTACTTGCTTCAAGCTTCCGTGTTTTTCTTATAGTATAACATAACCGACGTTATGTTTGAATAGGGTAAGAAAATACTTGCTTCAAACTTCCGCATTTTCGCTTTTATGATAACATGGACAAGCCATGTTTTACGGCACAAAAATACACTCGAATACTTCGCGTCCCGTATTTTCGTTTGTATTATAACATAACTGACGTTATGTTTGAATACTGTGCAAAAATGCCTGTAAACACTCCGTGCTTCCGCACTTTTGCTTGTATTATAACACTTATCTCCTCATTTTTCAAGCCCCTGCCGCAGAAGAATCTTTCTGTTACTTTTTAACATTTTATTTTTCGGGACAAAAAATGAAAGGGCGCTTCCAAACGGAGACGCCCTTCCTTCAGAGTTGCTTCGGATATGCTTTATTTATTTTCTTCGGAAATCCGGTTCTGCTTCGATCTGAATATTTTGCGGAGCTGGAACACGCCGCCGCATTCGGGGCAGCGATAGGCAAACGCGCCTTCCTTCACCGTCAGCTTCGTCGCGCAGTCGGGACAGGTTACCGACCATTTCTTGGGCGGAAGAGGTTTGGAAAGATCGTCCTCCGTCAAGTCGTCCGCTTCAGGATATGCAGGCAGTTTATTTTCCTTTCGGGGCTGCTGATAGGCATACGTCTCCATCACCGCTTCCCTGGAAAGAGGCTCTTGGGCGGGTGCGTAAGCGGGTACCAAAGCTTTGGTCTCCGCCTTCTCAGCGGACGTTTTTGCCTCCTCTGCGTGCACGAGCGCTTCGGTTGCCGTTTCAGCCGCAGGCGCGGGCATTACGGGCGTTTCAGCGGGCGCAGCAGCAGCCGCAATCCCCGTTTCTTCCGTCACGGGCTGTTTGGCCTTGCGCATCCACTTTTCCGCCAACGCTCTCTCCACGGCGGCCCGTTCTGCGGCCGTGCGGGTTTCTTTCTTCGCCATAGCCGCTTCCGCGCGGCGCGCTTTCTTATCCGCCGCAGGCACTTTTACAGCTTCCTCGGTTTTCTTTTCCGCTTCGGACGAAGCGGACGCCGCCGCAGGTGCAACGGATTCCACAGTCGCGGCGGGTTCCTCCGTTTTCGCTTCCGTGACTATGGGCTCTTCCGTGGGTTCCTGAACATACTGATACGGGTTAAAGGGACGATACGGACGGCCGTTCACCCATTCCTGGTTGCCGTATCCGTAAGGATTGGGATAGGGATTCATATAAGGATTGTTATAGGCATAGCCGTAAGCGGGCTGATTGCCGTCGGGCATGGCGTTTGCGGCAGGCATCGGCGCAGGCGGCATCATCTGCGGCCCTGCAATCATAGGCATTACCATCACGGGCTGGCCGTTCGGCTGCATAAATACCGCGGGCTGCGTGATGCACTGCAGAGGAACATGGTACATTGCAGGCACATTTGCAGGCGTTTCCTGCGCCGCTGCGGCGGGCGCTTCCTCAACGCGATCCGCCGAAGCCATATTATACGAATCGGGATCGAAATCCAGCTCGTCTTCGTTCTCCGAAAGGGTCTCTCCGACGGGTTCCTCAACTTTGCCCTTGACGTTGGGCAAACGGCACATACAAAATTCTTCTATCATCGCCGCCAAAGCGATCACGGCGATGTAAAGCGTACCCATCGAGGGCACGATGCCGTCGCGTTTCTTACTTGCCACGATCAAGAGAATAAACAGAGCAGCCGACGTAACGAGAAGGAAAATGGAGAAGATTCTGAAATTCTTCATGCCGTCTCCTTCCTTGCCGTAACGATTGAACTCGGTGTCGGCAGTGGCATGTTTCAACAGCACCAGCGTCCAGACGCAGGCGAGAAGCTGAACGAAAGGGATCACCCCGTAAACGAAAACGTCCATTTTCGCCTTGAACAATTCGGTGAAAGCGCCTTTTTCCATCCATTTCAACGCATTGAGCATAAGGTTTGTACGGGAGATAAAATACATGATCAGCCCGACGAACACCAGCTGGGCGAGATTGCGGAAGAAAGGCGCCCATCTGCCGACCAGTCTCTTTTCTTCCTCGAGCGTGTCGCCCGTGGTAAACCAGCTGACGTTTCCGCCGACGAGCCTGCACCAGAAATGGAAAATCAGCCCTATCGCCACGGCGATATAAAACAGATTGGAGAAGCCCGCGCCCGAGATGAGATGAATCATAAACGGGAAGGCGATAAATACGCAATATGTACCCGAGAAAATTTTTCCCATCCGCTCCATCGCCAGCAGATTGCGGTTATATCCGTTTACCCGCGAAGCCTTTTTTTTGAACAGGCGGCTCAGACGGGACAGCGACTTGATTACGTTGATGACGAGGGTGAGAAGCATGACGGCGTAAATCAGCGCGACAAACACGTTGACGGAAACCGCGATCGGGGAGGCCTTGATATTTTTAAGCTCGAGAAAGGGCTTCCAAAAGGTCTTTACCCACATGTCTCCCACGGATGTCCCGTAGAGCATGGGAAAGAAAGCGACCGCAGCGAGAAAAATCGTGGCGATCAGATAGAGCATACCGACAAATTCCGCTTTGGAATGTGTTCTGGCAATGCGTTTTTTCAGAGAGACGGGCTTCGTTTCTTTTATATTTTCTTTCATTATTTCGCCTCCATAGCCTTCTTCAGCGAATCGGGCAGGCTGACCTTGGTATTGTTCAGGTTAGAATAGGAAAATACGATAGTTTGCGTCATTTTCGATATCGGGGACGAAACATTCTTCGGATCGGTCACGCTTGTCGTATAACGCACGGTCGGACGGCATCCCACCGTAAACCGACATTCGGCTTCGTATTTATCTGCGGCCTGGGCGGGGCCCTTAAAGCTATATTCCCCCGTCGCGCCGATCAATATCTTGTCTTCCGAAGCGCCGAACTCAAAGACGTCGGCCATGCCTCCAAATGCTTCATAGACCCCATATAAAAGCAGCTCCGTCCCGTCGATAACGTCGTCTTCAAAAGCCCTTTCAGTCCATTTCGCCTTGTCGCCGAGAACGGAATCGGAAGGATTCGACAAAGCCGTATATGTATTCGAGCGGACGTAATATCGATCGCTTTTAGGCTTGGAAAAAGCGTATTCGGCAGCCGTTACCGAATAAGTACGCCCCGACAACGTCGTACTGCTTATTTTGATAGGAATAATCGGCATCCGTATAAATCACGCCTTCGGTATTTACATCGTTTACCTTTTGTCCCGTTTCCGTTTTATACGTTACGGAATAAGAAGAATTAAAAGACAGCGTATAAGATTTATATTTTGCGTCTTTATTTGTCCCTTCAAACACCCCTTCCGTCTCATCGACCAGCTTTTTCGTCTCGTCAAACCCCTTACGATTAAACACGCTGCCCGTCGTTGCGGCGCCGAAGGGCTTTTCCGCCTTTCCCACGGCGTTTTTGTCGAACATCGTGCTATAAATCACGGTGCCGCCCGCCAGTGCGAGAGAAAGAATCAACCCGATCGTCCCGCAGATTCTGCCTTTCTTTTTCATCCGAAGCCTCCTGATATTTTTTCATTTTTTATCGGTCTTATATTTATTTGAAACTTACAAATATTTACACCGATTTTTATTCCTTTCTATTATAACCTGTTTTTTCCATATTGTCAATATTCTTTTCTAAATTTTTCGCCGTAATTCCCCAAGATTTTTTGTATTTTCGCTTTCGTCAACCCCGCGTTTAATCATTCCGTTTTTATTTGGCACGAACGCATGGCTTTAATCGCCCTTTCGTGGCTTTCGGGGGTAACGCCCGCGCAACAGGAAGCGTCCACGGCGATCTCCGTTTCGGGACAAAACGCCTTCGCCAGCACGGCATTGGAAATCACGCAGATATCGGTGCATACGCCGACAAATTCCACCCGTCCAAACTCTCCGTCCCGAATAAACTCCGCGAGAGAAAGGCTGCCGAAAGTCGGCTTATCAAACACCCTGTCCCCTTTCAGACAAAGCCCTTCGACGATTTGCCAGCCTTCTGTTCCGCGGATACAGTGAGGCACGGGCAAATTTCTCCCCTCCTGCGTCGAAAGATAATCGGCGCCGTGCGTGTCCCTCGTAAAAACAATGGTCTTTCCCGCCGTCCGCGCCCCGTCGATTTTTTGTTTCAGCTTCGGCAAAATCGCCCGTGCCTCGGCGCTTCCCAAAACGCCCGTCACGAAATCGTTTTGCATGTCCACCACGATAAGCAGCTCTTTCATTTTTTCTTTTCCTCCCGCTTTATATTCCATGCTCGGCCGCAGGCCTTTATGCCTTCTTCTACGCGCATATCATGTCGAATTTTAGATTAAATATCCTTCTTCAAAACGTATATTCCAAAGAATTTTATGCAGCTTTTCTAAATTTTATTTACTTGCCGAACTTATCTTTATACATAGAAATGCACTTGTTTATAATTTCCACGGCTTCGTCTCTATGACAGATTTCCTTAACCGTCGTCTGTTTATGTTCGAGCGTTTTATAAACCTCGAAAAAGTGCATCATTTCGTCGAATACGTGATTGGGTAATTCATGGATATCGTAATAGCCGTTATAGGTCGGGTCTCTGAAGGGAATGGCGATCACTTTCTCGTCCAGGGAACCGCCGTCGATCATTTTGATCACACCGATGGGATAACAGTTGATGAGGGTCATGGGATAAATCGTTTCCCCGCAAAGCACCAACACGTCCAGCGGGTCGCCGTCCTCGGCAAGCGTTCGGGGAATAAAGCCATAATTGGCGGGATACACCGTAGAGGTATAGAGAACGCGGTCCAGCTTCAGAAGGCCCGTTTCCTTATCTAATTCGTACTTTACTTTACAGCCTTTCGGGATCTCGATCAGCGCCTCGAAGCTTTTCGCTTTTATCCGTTCTTCGGAAATATCGTGCCAGATATTCATAATTAAATCACTCCTTTGGGACGGTCCGTTTATTTGCCTTTTATAATAATATTGTATCATACTTTCCGATTTTTCGCAAGAGTTGGAAAGAAGCTTTCAAAAATTTCCCCGACGAATACCCCGAAAAAAGACCTTTATAGGTTTACCGTTTTACGCGAAAAGGGCAAAAGGCTTTTAATCAGTTGTTTTTTTCAAAAAAACATGCTATAATGGGAACGCTTACCTTAAATCGTTTTTATCGGAGAAACTATGCTGAAAGAGAAGATGAAAAATTTCGGAAGCAGTATAAAAAGTGCGGTTGAAAATTTCTTTAAGAGAAAAAATCCCGCCCAATTTTTTATCGCGATGATGGCGTTGAGCCTTATTATATGGCTCGTCAGTTCGCTCATCGTCGGAGAAAAATTTTTCACGGGAATCTTTTTTAATAACGGCACCGACCTTTTTATGGATTATTTTAATTCGATCAGAGATGTTTTTCAGGGCATAGGCGTCTATACCGAACGACATGTTATCTATCCGCCTATGGCGAATCTGATTTTTCTTTTGTGTCTGCGTTTTGTCCCGGACGAATATGCCGCAACTTCTTTTAACGATCGTTATCTGTGGGTCAATTATCCTTCGGCAATTTTGTCCTGTTTATTGTTTATACTTATTTTTGCCGTTCTGTTTTTATTGCTTTGTCAACGGCATATGCGCTTTAACGGGAAAACAAAGCTCCTTTTTTCTTTTTTCCTGTTTGCCAACGTGCCCATGCTTTACCTATTGGAGCGCGGAAATATTATTTTGATTTCCACTCTTTTTACAGGTATCTATATTTTTACTTATGACAGCAAAAGTAAGCTCGCCCGAGAAATAGGGCTTTTCTCTCTTGCATTCGCCTTTTCCATTAAATTATATCCCGCCGCGTTAGGTTGGATGCTGCTCGCGGATAAACGCTATAAAGAGGCCTTACGGTGCGTAATTTATGGAATTTTACTGCTGATTATTCCCTCGTTTTTTTTCGGTGGGCCGAAATGCCTTATTTGGATGATGGAAAATATATTTTCTTCCGGAAAAAGCGGTTGGGAAACAATTTCTCATGTAGTGCATATTCCCGTAAGTGTTTTAAAAATAATGTTTTATATTGCAATATTAATCAGTATCGCATCCTTTATTTTTTCTTCTCTTTTTCAAAAAGATCGTTGGAAAATCTGGACATTTGCTTGTGCATTATTTATGGCTGTCCCGCCGTTGCATGCCGTTTACGGTTGGAATCTTTTTCTCATTCCCCTTATTTTACTTTGCAATGAAAAAACATTAAATGGAAGAAATCTTTTATATTTTGTTTTTATTACGCTTCCGTTTTTATTTATTCCCGGAATTCTTCCATCCAGCATTTTTAAGTCGACTGCCACACTCAATGAAGTCGCTACTCTTTTATGTCTTATCGCCCTTCTTATACTTTGCCTTATCGATACGTTTTTAACGTTTAAGAGCGGGTCGGATAAAAATCGTGCCTTGGCTGATCGGCACACAGATAATTGTTGACAATATTTTTTAAATTGTCCATAAAGGAAAAAGCCTTAGGTCGTTTTAGCGAGTATTGGAGTTTTATTCGCTGATTTTACTAACGTTGGCGAGTATATTTATTTTGCGAGGAAAAATTTATGGAAGAAAATAAAAGCAAACAGAATAAAATTTTGGTCGCTTTTCAATTCGTTTTTGATCGAGAAAGAAAAATTAGTAAATATTTAATTTTTATTTTATTGGGGATTTTTACAATCGTTGGACTTTTTCTCTTGAACGATTACGGTTCTCCTTGGGACGAATATGAAGAAATTACTATTTTTATTGGTAATATAAAAGAATATGCCCGCCTCTTTTTCGGAGAAAATTGTAAATTTAACCGCTTGGCTAATTGGATAGATTTTGCCACAGATAACCCAAATATCGATCACGGTGAAAGTGTTTATTATTTGCTTATTCCTTTCTCCAAACTTTTTCTCAATGGAAACGAATTACTTTTTGTTCGTTTATGGAGGACAAACGTTCTTCTTGTCTTTTTGACGGGTGCGTACCTTTTGTATTTGATTGTTCGCTATTTTACTTCCGATTATCGTTATGGGCTACTTGCCGTACTTATGTTGATGCTTTCTCCGCGCTTTTTTGCCGAAGGTATGTATAATCATAAAGACATTGCGCAGTTCACCTTATGGTTAGGCATGTTTTGGTTCACGATTTTATGGATGAATCAGCAAAAATATAAATGGGCGGTGCTTCTCGGCATCGTTGCGGCTTTTGCCGTTAATATGCGTTTTGCCGCAGTCATGGGATATCTTGTTTGCGGAATTATATATTGCGTAAAACTCTTTAAGCAAAAAGAAAATATGGGACGAGGTATATTGCAGGGTCTTGTGTCGATAACCATATTTTTTCTTATATTCTTTTTGATTACGCCTGCAAGCTGGAACAATTTATTTTCCTATATTTGGTATTGCGTGACGCAAGCGAGTTCTTTTCCTTGGAATGGGGAGGTTTTTTTTAACGGTATGCTCTATGCTCCCAAAGAATTAACCCGTTTTTATCTCCCTGTCATGATCGCGCTTACAATTCCCGTGCTATTTATTCCGCTTTTTTTCTGTGGAAATTTCTTTACCATTTTTGGAAGAAAATCTATCGGAAAAGATCAATCAAAAATTATTTGTCGTCTTAATTTCGACTCTATTTTTTTGTTGATGATAACGTACTTTCCATTACTGGCCTATTTGATTATGCATCCCGTAATTTACAATGGTTGGCGGCACTACTATTTTCTTTACGGATTTATTATTATTTGGGCGATTTTAGGTATTCAAAGTTTTCTGCGTTTGAAAAAAAGAGCGTTGACGAGAACAGTTTGCGCGTTAATGGCCGTACAGTTATTGTCTATGGCGTGCATTATCGGAATAGGACATCCATACCAATATTCTTATTATAATATTCTGGCGGGAATTCATCCCGAAAATCGATATGAAACAGATTATTGGGGCGTTTCAGGAAAACAAATTTTATTGGAATTGATTAAAGAAGAATACTGCGGTAAACCGTTAAAAATAACGGGTGCAGAGCCTAATTGCCAATCTATTTTGGCTCACGGAGTATTTATCTTATCAGATCAATACTCCGATTGTATAGAAATCGTTGAAGAGCGACAGGCAGCAGAATACATTTTTGTAAATTTTACCTATTGTAATGAATTAAGGAATAAAGATCTCTGGGACAGCTTAACTAGCTGCGAACAAATTTGCGTCGTCAATTATCTTTCCACTCCACTTACTGCGATATATAGAGTTTGCTGAAAAATCATAAAAAGCAAGGAAGCTACGCTATCGATAAAATCGTTATCACTATTTTCTATTACAACAAAAGTAATCTAAAAAACGGAATGCTATTCTCGGCGATACTCTTAATGATAGCATACTTGATTAAAATGCTCGTTATGAAAATTTTCCGTTTTTTCTCTTTTACTTTTGGCTGGAAGAACTTTTTCAACTCTTATTTCCGCAGTTAATATCTGTCACGAAAATTATCAACTTATAAAAGTCATCTTTTTCCGCCGTCGTCATACCGTTCAACTTAATCACAAAAAGCTGGCATTATCCAAAAACAACTTTTTTACTCAAAGTTTGGAAAACAACCGCCTTGTTAAATAAATTATGAAATTTACATCTTTGTTCGAAAAAGAAAGCAGAAGAAAAATCGGCGACCTTTGCCTAAATATAGGAGCAACAGCTTTACTCAATATTGTTATTCAGTTTGCGTTGTATCCCTATTTACAGCACAAGCTTGGAGATAATACTTATGGAGTTACGCTTGCCCTGCTTTCACTTGTTGCAATCACTTCGGGACCTTGTGGAAATGCGGCAAATTATTCTCGTTTAGTAAGCGAAAAAAATCTTCATCCTTCGAATGGAGACTACAATTTATTTTTGCTGTTCAGCGGATTACTTTGCGCTGTTGTTGGAGTTTTCTACTTATGGTGGATACAAACCATAACGTATCTTTCTGCGTTTCTTTTTACCATTCTTTTGATCTTTACTACATTTCGCAATTATTCTGATGTTGAATTTAAATTAAATACTTCTTTCGTTCGATATTTTTTCTTTTATTTCTCCATTTCTGTAGGATATATTCTCGGATTACTTATCTATCAAAAAACAAATCAATGGATAATAATTTTTTTGACAGGAGAAGCCGCTGGAATAATATACGCGATTTTTGCGAGCAAACTTTATCGTCGCCCCGTCTTTCGTCCATCAAAAAACTTTAGATTGGTCTTAAAAAGTATTCTTTTTCTTCTTTTTTCCAATCTATTAGAAAATCTTACCTTAAATGCTGACCGTTTACTTTTATTGGCTTTAGAAGGCGGTACAGCCGTATCAATTTACTATACAGCTTCTTTATTTGGGAAAATAATAGCACTTTTTGTCATTCCCGTCAATTCGGTAATCATCAGCTATCTGATCCGCTACGACAAAGAGCTGTCGAAAAAGATGTGGAGCGTCTTTACCCTCGGCGGAATTGTCTGCGGCGCAATCTGTTTAGGCGCATGTCTCCTGTTTTCGGGGCTTATTCTGCCGCATTTCTACAACGACTTATACGCCGCCTCTAAGCCCTATCTGTTCCCCGCCGTTCTCAGCCAGATCCTCTATTTCGTTTCGGGGGTGCTGTTGGTGGTGTTGCTGCGCTTCCGCGGCGAAAAGAAACAATTTTTTCTCAATCTGGGCTATGCGATCGTATTTTTTGCGCTCACCTTAATCGCCACTTATCTTTTCGGCCTGAACGGCTTTGTGTGGGCCTCCCTGTTGGCTAACGCCCTCCGACTGGCCGTCGTCATTCCCTGGGGCTTTTTGCCGCCCCGCCGAAAGGCGGCTCCGCCTCCGCCGGAAGAAACCGAGCAATCTTAAAAAACGCCGCCCGAGCTTTTGGTTCTGGCGGTGTTGTTGCTTTATTTATACCAAAAGAGGATAAGCATACCGCTTACCCTCTTTTTTTATACGCTAAAACAGCGGTCGGCCATTTGACGGTTCGATACAAGAAAGTTTTATTCTCTTTTTCTATCGTCAAAATAATGACAATTGCTGTGCCCACGGCTTTTCGAGTGCTTTTTCTCTCTTTACATTCGAAGGCAATTCCGCAAGAAACGGCGAAGGATCGCCTCTGGTTGTCAAAACGAGCTCCTCTATTGCGCGGGTAATGCCCACGTAAAACAGGCGGCGTTCCTCTTCCTCGTCCGTTTCCCGCGAAGAAACGAGCGGCAGTACCTTTTCGGTAAGTCCGCAGAGGAATACGACGGGGAACTCCAACCCCTTGGCGCCGTGCAGCGTAGCCAGTCTCACGGCTCCCGCGGCCGCGTTTCCGCTGGGGAGCAAAACGTCGCCCTCCTTGCCCAGATACACCGCGTCGAGAAATTCGTCCATGGCCGCGTAATGCGCGGCTTTTATCAGTTCTTCAAATTCCGCGGAAGTTAAATGCAGATATTCCTTCCAGGCCGTCAAAATTTTTCTCGGTCTGCCTCCGATAAGCGGCAGAAATTTTTCTTTCGCCGCTTCAAAATTTTCGCGCCCGCCCATAAATTCCAACGCCTGCGCTTCAGCCGCTTCGTTCTGCGCGAGCAGGGCGGCAAAAAACGCAAGGGTACCGCTCACCGCGGGCGCTTCGAGAAATTCCGTCTTACCCGAAACGACGCAGGGAATGTCGTCTCTCCTTAAACAATGCTCGATTTGGGAAAGCTGGCGATGCGTGCGCGCAAGCACCGCAATCTCTCCAAATTCCCGCAGCCCTTCCTCCCTGCCTTTGCCGAGCATGTCCAGCCCGCCCGTCATGCGCGCGATTTCTTTGGCTACGAATATCCCCTCGGAAAGCTCCGAAGCGCAATCGACCAAACGAACGGCCGCCCCCGACGGCTTGCACGCCTCGAGCACGCGCGCGCCCGAATTATGCGAAACGACGTTCAGCGCGCAATCGATCACCTCGGGCGTCGAGCGGTAATTTTTCGTCAGCCGCACGGTAAGCGCGTCGGGATAATCCGCCGCCAGCATTGAAAAACAATCGGACGCGGCGCCGCGGAAGGAATAAATGGCCTGATCGGGATCGCCGATCGCAAACAGCCGCCCCTCTTCGCCCAGCCACAGGCGGATCAGCTCGTACTGCGCGGGATTGACGTCCTGAAATTCGTCCACGTGCAGATAACGGAATTGTTTTCCCTTTATCTTTCGCTTCAGCGCTTCGGAGATGAGATCGTCGTAATCCAGCATTCCCGCCGCCCTCAAGCGTCGGTTATATTCCGCCGCCGCGTCCGTTTCCGTCTCTTTGCCGTTTTTCACGGCGGATACATGATTCAAAAATTTGCGGGGAGCAAGCTTTATCCCGTATTCCGCGACGACCTCGGCCGCGGTTTTCAGCATAAAAGCAGGGTTCGCCAAAGCGAATTCGTCTTTCAAAAAGGAAAAACAAATTGAGTGAAAGGTGCCCACGGTAATCTTTTCCGCCGCTTTTTTCAACCGCGCCGAAAGCCTTTCGCGCATTTCGGCCGCGGCTTTGACCGTGAACGTCACCGCGGTAATCTCCGCAGGCTTCACGCCGCTTTCCACCAGGCGCACGATCCGCTCTACCAGCGTAAACGTCTTGCCCGTGCCGGGGCCGGCGACGACCGCCGTCACGCGCGCTTTGCTGTCCGCCGCGGCTTCCTGTTCGGCGTTTATTCCGCGAGGGTCTCTCTCCCCGCTTTCGTTTTCGTTTTTTTCTTCTTTCCCCTTTTTGAATTTTTCCCCACGGTCGGTTTCCCCGTCCCGCGCGGCCGCAAGGGGTAAGTCGCTTAAAAAAGACATCTGCCCGCTTGCGTTTTTCAGCTCGTCGGGGGTAAAGAGAGCTATTTTACCGTATTCTCCGTCATATCCCGCCGTTTTGATAACCCGTTCCTCGCGCAGCCGCCTTATGCCTTCGGCTATCCTCTCGCCGCCGGCCTTCTCAATATCGCCGAGCGAGCGGACGCGCAGGATTTCCGCCTCCGCCCCCAGCTTTGAAAGCAGCTTACAATATACCCGTTCCGCCTTATCGCCCGACGCGGAAATCCCCAGCGACGCGGCAATCACTTCGGGCAGGGGCATGAGATACTCGAAACGTTTTTCTTTTTCGGAAATATATGTCTCGTCCCGTTCCGCCAACTGCTCCAGCCTGTTGAGTACCCCGACCGTGATTTTTTTACCGCAAACGGGACATTTCCCCCCCAGCGCCCGCGTCTCCTGCGGGGTCAGTCTGAGATGACAGGCTCTGTGCCCGTCCAGATGGTATTTACCCTCCTCGGGAAAAAACTCGACGGTGCCGAGGAAGCCTTCCCCCGTATCGAGCGTCCGCTTAAGTGCGGGGTAGGAAAGCTCCGCATCTATCAGATTGCTTTCCCTGCCGAGCTTGGCGGGAGAATGAGCGTCGGAATTGGAGACCAGCGTGTAGCGGTCCAACTGCGGAACGCGCCGATTCATGCGGGGATCGGAGGAAAGCCCCGTCTCCATGGCGCGGATATGCGGCGCCAGGTCTCCGAAGCATTCTTCGACAGTATCGAAGCCCGAAAAAGCGCCGAACATAGAAAAATGCGGCGTCCAGATATGGGCGGGAATAAAGATCGCTTCGGGGCATATTTCCAGCGTTATTGCGAGGAGGTCTTTCGACGACAACCCGAGTATCGGCCTCCCGTCCGAACGGATATTTCCGATAGTCTCCAGCTTCAGTGCCAGGCGTTCGGCGGCGTCGAGAGAGGGCAGCAGAATCAGATTATGAACCTTCCGCACCTTTCCGTCCTGCTTATAAATACAGCTGATCTCCCCCGATACCACGAAACGGGGTTCTATGGAAAAGTCGCAAAAATCCTTCAACCGTTTTTCAGGCTTGATACGATACAACCCCTCTTCCGCGGGTTCCAGCGTATCGGCCATCTCCCCGCGCCAGGCGGGATGCGTAAAATCGCCCGTTCCCACCAGCTCTATCCCTTTCCGACGCGCCCAAAAATCCAGATTGGGAATGTCTCCGTTTTTGCTTGTCGCTCTCGAATATTTCGAGTGAATGTGTAAGTCCGCTATATACATACTTTCATTATAACCTTGTTTTTCGGATTTGTAAAGAATACAAACGGTTTTCGGCAGGATTTTTTTAATAAATTTTATAAAACCGATCAAAAGTCAAAACCCCTTACCTCCCCTTCCGCAAATAACCCTATCCGTCGAAAAAATCAAAAGCCGACGACATACTTTTTCCAAAAAAACACCGACGTGAAAATTATTTTGTTGCATGAAAATTTTTTCACAAAATTTTCATTTTTCTTGGAGCTTTAGCGAAAATAAACCCCCAGTTCTACTGGGGGAAGAAAAAACACTT
>ERZ827181.2204-NODE-2204-length-17673-cov-3.603474_pt1 | contig 17673 bp, 15 predicted proteins | sample MGYA00519778_ERZ827181 | MGnify/ENA primary metagenome ERZ827181 (study PRJEB31778, sample SAMEA3449273) | human gut metagenome | biome: human gut; feature: human-associated habitat; material: faeces | place: United Kingdom | collected 2010/2012 ...
CATGAAATAGGGCAAACGGTAAAAAAAGAAATCGAGAAATTAGGATGCTTTGCCGCCGAATTCAACACGATCGCTATCGACGACGGCATAGCTATGGGACATGACGGCATGCTTTATTCCCTTCCCTCCCGCGACCTCATCGCCGACAGCGTCGAATATATGGTCAATGCACACAAGGCCGATGCCATGATCTGTATCAGTAATTGCGATAAAATCACACCGGGCATGCTCATGGCGGCCATGCGGCTCAACATTCCTACCATCTTCGTATCGGGAGGTCCTATGGAAGCGGGGCAGCTCGATGGGAAAGGACTCGATTTAATCGATGCCATGGTCGAATCGGCCGACGAAACCATAAGCGACGAACAAGTACGCCGAGTAGAACATGCCGCATGCCCTACTTGCGGTTCCTGCTCGGGCATGTTTACCGCCAACTCCATGAACTGCCTCAACGAAGCCATCGGTCTGGCTCTCCCCGGAAACGGTACTGTCGTAGCGACCCACCGCAACAGGGAACGATTATTCATACAAGCTGCCCGACAAATCGTGGAGAACTGCCGGGCCTATTACCAAGACGGCGATGAAAGCGTATTGCCCCGTAACATCGCTACTCGCGCGGCATTCCTCAATGCGATGACTCTCGATATTGCCATGGGGGGCTCTACCAACACGGTATTGCACCTGCTCGCCATAGCCCAAGAGGCCGGAGTAGACTTTACGATACAAGACATAGACTCCCTGTCCCGCAAGTCGCCGGTGCTTTGCAAAGTAGCACCCAATTCGCACTATCACATACAAGACGTGAACCGTGCGGGAGGTATTCTCTCGATTCTCGCCATACTCGAAAAAGAGGGGCTGATAGACGCATCTGTCCGTCGAGTAGATCGACTGTCCTTAACCGAAGCCATCGAACAGTATGCGATACGAAACGGAACATGTCCCCCCGAAGCGGAAAGGCTTTGGAAAAGCGCACCGGGCAACCGGTTCAACCTCGTGATGGGCTCTCAGGAAAACTATTACGACAAGCTCGATACCGACCGTTCGAAAGGGTGTATTCGCGATTTCGAACACGCTTATGTCAAAGACGGTGGACTGGCCGTACTTTTCGGTAATATCGCCCACTCCGGCTGTATCGTTAAAACAGCCGGAGTGGACGAAAACATTTTCCGCTTCAAAGGAAGAGCCAAAGTATTCGAATCGCAAGAAGAGGCTTGCGAAGGCATACTCGGCGGGAAAGTGGAGAGCGGAGACGTGGTCGTCATCATCTACGAAGGACCCAAAGGAGGCCCCGGCATGCAAGAGATGCTCTACCCTACCTCGTATATCAAATCGAAACACCTCGGCAAAGCCTGTGCCCTCATTACAGACGGGCGTTTCTCAGGAGGGACATCGGGACTTTCCATCGGACATATCTCTCCCGAAGCAGCTGCCGGCGGAAACATAGGATTAGTGCGGAACGGCGACCTCATCGAAATAGACATTCCCAACCGCAGCATCAACCTGCTTATCGAAGAAACAGAAATGGAACGTCGCAGAGCAGAAGAAAATACCCGGGGAAAAGAGGCATTCACCCCTCGACACAGAACACGAAACATATCGAAAGCCTTGCAAGCCTATGCTGCCTTAGTAAGCTCGGCCGACAAAGGTGCTGTACGAATTATCTAAGAAACAGAGTCCCAATTGTACAAAACGACTATGGCAACAGAGAAAATAAGCGGAGCGGAAGCGCTCATCAAATCGCTCATCGCAGAAAAGACAGAGTATATATTCGGATATCCGGGAGGAGCCATCATGCCCGTATTCGATGTTCTCTACGATTATCGAGACAAATTGAAACATATCCTCGTGAGACACGAACAAGGAGCTACACATGCCGCACAAGGGTACGCACGAGTATCGGGGAAGACCGGAGTCGTCATGGTCACCTCGGGTCCCGCCGCCACCAATATCATCACGGGGCTCTCGGATGCCATGATGGACAGCACGCCGCTCATCGTCATCACCGGGCAGGTCGCCTCTCCCCTATTGGGCTCGGACGCTTTTCAGGAAACCGATGTCGTAGGAATCACCCAGCCGGTGACCAAATGGAGTTACCAGATACGTCACAGCGAAGAAATAGCTTGGGCGGTAGCAAGAGCTTTTTATATCGCCGGGAACGGCCGTCCGGGTCCCGTGGTTCTCGACATTGCCAAAGATGCCCAAACGGGAATGACCGAATTCGACTACAAGCCCTGTCAATTCATTCGCAGCTACAACCCTTATCCCGACATACAACCCGGCGAAATAGAGAAAGCTGCCCGGCTTATCAACCAGTCTCGCAAACCGTTCATACTCGCCGGTCAGGGGGTAATTATCTCCCATGCTGAAAAGGAATTGTCGGAACTGGCCGAAAAAGCCGATATACCGGTAGGTTGCACTCTGTTGGGATTATCGGCAATACCGACCGGCCACCCCCTATACAAAGGCATGTTAGGCATGCATGGCAGCATAGCCGCCAACATCAAGACCAACGAATGCGACCTGCTCATCGCCATCGGCATGCGGTTCGACGACCGAGTAACGGGCGACTTGAAACAATATGCCCGACAAGCCAAAGTAATTCATATAGACATCGACCCGTCGGAATTCAACAAAAACGTGAAATGCGATGTATCAGTACTGGGTGATGCCCGTGCCGTATTGCAAAAGCTGAATGAAAAAATCGCTCCCGCCGAACACTCCGAATGGATAGAATCTTTCTCGGTGTGTGAAAAGGTGGAAAAAGAAAAGGTCATAGAACCGGAGATACACCCCCGGAAACCATTGATGAATATGGGAGAGGTCGCCCGAAAGGTATCCGAAGCCACGGGCAACGACAGTATTCTCGTGACCGACGTGGGACAAAACCAAATGCTATCGGCCCGATATTACCGGTTCAAAAGCTCCCGTAGTATCGTTACCTCCGGCGGATTGGGCACTATGGGGTTCGGCCTTCCCGCCGCTATCGGAGCCAAGATAGGCAATCCCGACCGCACGGTCTGCTTTTTTACCGGAGACGGAGGACTGCAAATGACAATCGAAGAATTGGGTACAATCATGCAATATGGTATCGATGTGAAGATCATTATTCTCAATAATAATTTCTTGGGTATGGTAAAACAATGGCAAGACCTGTTCTTCGACCATCGCTACTCCGAAACCCCAATGCTGAATCCCGATTTTACGGGCGTGGCAGCAGCTTACGGCATAGCCGGCGAAAGGGTTGCTACCCGCGAAGAACTCGACCCTGCCATACGACGCATGCTCGACCACCATGGAGCTTACCTGCTCGATGTACAAATAGACCCGGATTGCATGGTATTCCCGATGACTCCTGCCGGGAGTTGTGTAACCCATATCATGCTCAACGCCACTGAAAAATATTAAGACCGATATGACTCAACAGACATTATATACCGTAACCGTTTATTCTGAAAACCAAGTAGGATTACTGAATCAGATTTCGATTATCTTTACACGCCGACAGCTCAATATCGAAAGCCTGTCGGTATCGGGCTCGGCTATCGAAGGTGTACACAAATTTACCATCACGACATACAGCGACCGCGAAACGATGGAAAAACTGGTCAAGCAGATAGAAAAACGAATAGACGTATTACGCGCCTTCTTTTATACCGACGACGAAATCATTTTTCAAGAGGTCGCACTTTACAAGGTTCCTACCGACAAACTATTGGACGACAGGAGCATCGAAGATTTGATTCGCAAACACAATGCCCGCATTTTGGAAGTAAACCGCACATATACCGTCATCGAGAAATCGGGCCACCCCGACGAAACTCAATCTCTGTTCGAAGAACTGAGTCGATACGATGTTATGCAATTCGTCCGGTCGGGACGTGTCGCCATAACCAAATCGACCGTCGAGCATGTAAGCATATTCCTACAAGAACAACAATACCGACAAAACCAACTATGAAAGAAAAAGAAGAACAATCCAAACAACAAACAGAACCGGTCTACTCCAAAACTTATACCGTAGAGCCGGCCGAAGGAAACGGTCAACAGGAGTTGCCGCTCACCCTGCTCGCCAAACGAATACTCGAAGTGGCTACGTTACATGCCGAATCGTGGGGCGTGGGATATAGTACGCTCATCAAAAACCAGCAAGTATGGGTACTTTCCCGGCTCACCGTCGAAATGTACCGTTATCCGCTCATCAACGAGCATTATACTTTACAAACATGGATCGAAGGGTATAACAAGCATTTTTCATCGAGAAACTTCGCCATACTGGGAGAGGACGGCTCTCCCTGCGGATATGCCCGCACGATTTGGGTCGTTATCGATTTGGATAGTCGCACATCGGTAGATATAAGTCAATTCGAATATATCGCCGAGAACATATCGGACAAAGCATGCCCCATCGAAAAGCAATCGAGAGTACGCGATGTACATGACGAAAATGCAGTAATCTATCCTGTGACTTATAACGATATAGATTTGAACCGACATGTCAACAGTGTGAAATACATCGAGCACGAACTCGACCTTTTCCCTTTCGAACGGTATGACAAACAACGTATCCGACGGTTCGAGATAAGCTATGCCAACGAAGCTCGATACGGTTCTACCCTGCAACTGCTGAAAGAGGAAGAAGCTCCGGATCATTTTACCTTAGAAATACGGGACGACCAAACCGTGTACTGCAAAGGAAGAATCATATTTGAAAACAGATAAAACCAATTTAATTAACCTCTAAACAAAAAAGAAAATGGCAATCATGAATTTTGGCGGTGTTGACGAAAACGTAGTCACCCGGGAAGAATTTCCATTGGAAAAGGCAAGAGAAATCCTCAAAGACGAAACCATCGCCGTTATCGGATACGGCGTACAAGGTCCCGGACAAAGTATGAACTTGCGGGACAACGGATTCAATGTCATCGTCGGGCAAAGAAAAGGCTCGAAGACATGGGATAAAGCGGTGGCCGACGGCTGGGTTCCCGGCGAAACGCTTTTCGAAATCGAAGAGGCTTGCCAGCGTGGAACAATTATCGAATACCTTCTTTCCGACGCAGCTCAAATAGAGGTATGGCCCAAAGTGAAAAAACAACTTACCGCCGGTAAAACGCTTTATTTTTCTCATGGATTCGCCATCACCTACAAAGAGCGCACGGGTATCGTTCCTCCTGCCGATGTCGATGTAGTACTGGTTGCGCCCAAAGGTTCGGGAACCAGTTTACGGCGCATGTTCTTGCAAGGTCGGGGGCTCAATTCGAGCTATGCTATTTTCCAAGATGCGACTGGGCACGCCAAAGAGAAAGTTATAGCTCTCGGTATCGGAGTCGGTTCGGGATACCTTTTTGAAACTACTTTCAAACGCGAGGTTTATTCCGACCTTACCGGAGAACGGGGCACTCTCATGGGAGCCATTCAAGGTATTTTCGCCGCACAATACGACACACTGCGCGCACACGGACACAGCCCTTCGGAAGCATTCAACGAAACGGTCGAAGAGCTTACCCAATCACTGATGCCTCTTGTCGCCGAAAACGGTATGGATTGGATGTATGCCAACTGCTCGACAACAGCCCAGCGAGGAGCTCTCGACTGGTGGAAAAAGTTTCGTGATGCTACCAAACCCGTATTCGAAGAACTGTATGAAGAGGTAGCCAAAGGGAACGAAGCTCAACGTTCTATCGACACGAACAGTAAAGAGGGATATCGCGATGGACTGAACAAAGAGTTGAAAGAGTTGCGAGAAAGCGAGATGTGGCAAGCCGGTGTGACCGTTCGAAAATTACGCCCCGAAAATAACTAACCGGCAAATAGATTACCATATAGAAAAGAGATTATCCCACTCGTTGGGATAATCTCTTTTCTTATACCCGAACGTATAGAATAAATAACCATAAACCTCAAAACTTTTTCTTCGATAAATTGTATTGACAATACCGGGAATTTCCGGAAAATAAAAATATATCGGAATATGAAATCCTACGAAACCCAAACTGTCGGCCAAATTGTCGCCGACAAATACGAAGCGGCGAATGTATTTGAAAAATACGGTATCGACTACTGTTGCCACGGTTCCGCACCGTTGCTCGAAGCCTGTAAAAATGCAAATGTAGAACTCGACCAAGTCCAAAAAGAACTCGAAAACACTCCATCGTCTGCTCACGGAAACATCGATTTTACCAATTGGCCTATCGATTTGCTCATAGACTATATTCTCAAAATCCACCACCGCAACATTCGCTCACACGGGCCAGAATTATTACATCTCTTGGACAAAGTTTGTAATGTCCACGGAGACCGCCACCCGGAACTATACAAAATACGTACTCTCTTTCACGACTCGCTCGAAAGCCTTTACAGCCATCTCGACAAAGAAGAATTAATTTTATTCCCTTATATCTACGAAATGTTTAAGGCCAGAGAAGAGCACAAACATTTACCCGATTTCCATTGCGGTTCGATCGAAGCTCCCATCTCGGTAATGTTGTCGGAACACGAGGCTGAGGGAGAACGATTCCAGCATATCAACCGATTAACCCAAAACTACACAGTCCCCAAAGATGCTTGCAACAGTTACCGATTGGCTTTCGACAGATTGAAATCTTTTGAAAAAGCCCTACACCAACACATTCACCTCGAAAACAATATAGTCTTTCCACGAGCTATTGAAATGGAAAAAGAATTAAGGAAATAGGTAACCATGCAAATCAATATAAAACGGGTATACGATCCTCCAAAAGTATCGGACGGCTATCGTATATTAATAGATCGCTTATGGCCCAGAGGCACGAAAAAAGAGGCTCTGAAATATGATATCTGGGAGAAGAACATTGCTCCTTCTCCCGCATTACGCCGATGGTTCCATGAGAATCCGCAAGAGCATTGGGAGGGATTCGTATCACTATATTCAAAAGAGTTGGAAAACTCCGCCTCTGTAAAAGATTTCGTCAAAAGAATAAAGAGCCACGATCGAATAACATTATTGTATGCCTCAAAAGATGCCACCCACAATCATGCTTCGGTACTAAGACAGTTTCTACAAAATCACCTGTATTGATTGCCGCATAAACTACCTGCGCTACTACTAAAAAGAACGATGGAGAACGAAGTTGTCACTTGCCGATCGTATATAAAAGTAGTATGTTTCCGGTATTCTTTCCCATAAAATAAAACAGGAAAAATCCGAAACTATCATAAATAACGAAGGGGAGCATTGCTCCCCTTCGTTATTTATCGACGACGCTGTTGTTTGTTTCGTTGCTTCGGTTGTTCTCTCAACGCAGCCTGCTGCTGGCGTTGCGCTTCTTCCAACCGAGCCATGAAACCGCTCTTCTTGCGAGGTTTCTTTTGATTCTCTTTCAACTCGGCAAGAACTTTCTCCTCGTTGATACATTTACGGAATACATAGGTTTGAATAATCGTAATCAACAACGACAAGAAATAATAATAACTCAACCCGGCCGAATAATTATTGAAGAATACCAAGAACATGACGGGCATTAGATACATCATGAACTTCATACCCGGCATCTGTTGTTGCCCGGCGGTATTCTGCATATTGATTTTGGTGTATATCAAGTTGGTAATAGTCATCAACAAACAGAAAAGGCTGATGTGATTACCAAAATAGGGCGTTATCAACGGTATATAAGTGTCCCAACTTACGATCGCATCATAGGTCGACAAATCTTTCGCCCACAAGAACGATTCACCCCGAAGCTCGATAGAAGACGGGAAGAAGGTGAACATCGCAATAAGAATAGGCATTTGTAAAAGTAACGGCAAACACCCGCCCATAGGATTCACTCCCGCCTTGCTGTACAGATCCATTGTCAAACGCTGACGCTCCATCGCTTTATCCTGCCCCGGATACTTATCATTAATCTCCTTAATTTGAGGGGCTAAAACCCGCATACGAGCCTGCGACTTATAAGATTTATACGTGAAGGGGAATAAAACGAGCTTTATAAATATCGTCAACAACAAAATGATAACGCCATAATTGCTGAAAAATTTACCCAAGAAGGTGAATACCGGTATAACGATGAGTGTATTTATCCAACGGAAAAACTTATATCCCAGTGGAACAAGCTTATCCAAATCGAGTGTCTGGTCTCCCGAAAGATCGTCGTCATAAGAGGACAATAACGGATAAGAATTCGGTCCGAGAAAAATATTGAATCCGGCAACCTGCGGCTCTTTCGAATCATAATCTATCGTACTCTCGGCATGAAACTGTTTCAAATATCTATCTTCTTCCAAAGACCGAGAGGTAAAAATTCCGTCGTTAAATTTTCCATCGGCAATAAAAGCAGTAGAGAAAAACTGGTTTTTAAACCCAATCCATTTGAGGCTCGTAGTCGCTTTCTCTTCATCGTTACCCGACTCGCTCAAATGCTCTACATCGTCTCCTGCAAATTTATAATACAAGGCACTATTTCTCTCCTCAAACATACGTCCTTGTTCTTGACGGCGCATTTTCTGGTCCCAAATAAAATCCCAATAAACAGCGCTCGACGGAATTACCCGATCCATATCTTTCTGCCAGATATCCATTTTCAACATATAGCTGTCTTCCGGCAAAGAATATCGAATGCCCATCTGACTTCCATTGGCAAGCTGCAATGTCATATTTACAGCATTACCATCGATTTCGGGAGTAAAATATAAATCGCGTGTATCGATCACGCGCGCATTCGTACGAATAATGAATCCATAATCGTTTTCGTCTCCGGTAAACAGAGTCACATTCGTGGAATCATAGGCCATGTAATCATTCAAAACAGCCTCATAAAGACGACCTCCTTTATTAGAAAACTTCAATGTCACCTTATTATTGGACAAAGTAGTAAATTCTTCCGAACCTTCGGCACAAGGAGCGAACTCGCCGAAACGCGCTATCAAACCTGCATTTTTTAATGAATCGGCAACTTCTCCCGAAACGGTATCGGTCGAAACGGGTGTTTCTGCCAAAGCGGCCTCGGCCATACGTTCCGCTTCCACAGCGGCAATCGAATCGTTATACCGACGCTGTGCCTCCAATTGTTCGGGTGTAGGCTGCATCCACCAAGAGAAAAGCAGCACAACTACGACCATCAATACAAGACCTAAAATCGTGTTTTTATCCATTCTTCAATTTTGAGATTACTAAATTTATTTTTTTGAAATCGCTGCTTTAATAAAGTCAACGAAAAGGGGATTCGGATTAAGAACCGTACTATTGTACTCGGGGTGATATTGTACTCCCACATACCAACGCAAAGACGGAACCTCGACAACTTCGACCAAATGAGTTTCGGGATTCTCGCCCACGCAACGCATTCCGGCATCTTCAAAAGCTTTACGATACTCATTGTTAAATTCGAAACGATGGCGATGCCGTTCGCGAATATGGGTCGTTCCATAAGCCTTAGCAGCAATAGAGTCTTCGGACAATATACAGTCATAGGCGCCTAAACGCATCGTCCCACCCATATTGGTTATGCTTTTCTGCTCCTCCATCAAGTCTATTACATTATGCTTGGTCGTCACGTCCATTTCGGTAGAGTTAGCATCGGTATACCCCAACACATCACGGGCATACTCGATCACCATGCATTGCATACCCAAACATACGCCAAATGTCGGGATATCGTGTTCACGAGCATATTTCAAAGCGATGAATTTTCCTTCGATACCTCTCTGCCCAAATCCCGGAGCAATCAACACGCCATCTAAAGAAGAAAGCATAGCGTCCACATTTCCGCTATTTAATTTCTCGGAATGAATATATTGCAAATCGAGTTTGCGATCGTTATAGGTCGCCGCCTGAAACAACGATTCATTGATAGATTTATAGGCATCGGGAAGTTCTACATATTTGCCGACTAATCCGATACGTACGGTCTTAGTCGCATTTTTCATGCGATGCAAGAAATTCAACCACGGCTCCAAATGAGGTTCTCCGTTTATGGGTAAACCGGTTTTCGTCAATACGATTTCATCTAAATGCTGTTGATGCATTTTCAAAGGGACTTCGTATATAGACGGAACATCTATCGACTGAATCACTGCCGCAGGATCTACATTGCAAAACAATGCCACCTTCTTACGTAAAGCAAGAGATAACTCGTACTCGGTACGCAATACCAATATATCGGGTTGGATACCTACCTCCTGCAATTGTTTTACCGAATGTTGGGTCGGTTTGGTTTTCAATTCCTTAGCGGCAGCAATATAAGGTACATAGGTCAAATGAATACATACACAATTTTTCCCCATTTCCCAACGCAACTGACGTACGCTTTCGAGATAGGGCAAAGATTCGATATCTCCGACCGTTCCCCCGATCTCCGTGATTACGAAATCGAACTGGTTCTTCGATCCTAAAAGTTTAATGTTACGTTTAATTTCATCTGTAATATGCGGAATAATCTGCACCGTCTTTCCCAAATAATCGCCCCGTCGTTCTTTATCTATTACATTTTGATAAATACGCCCTGTTGTAATATTATTGGCGCGAGTCGTAGGAGTATTGGTGAATCGCTCGTAGTGACCCAAGTCAAGGTCGGCTTCGTGTCCATCGACCGTCACATAACATTCTCCATGTTCATAAGGGTTCAATGTTCCGGGATCTATATTGATGTAAGGATCGAACTTTTGGATAGTTACTCTATAACCTCTTGCCAAAAGCAATCGAGCCAACGAAGCCGAAATAATACCTTTACCCAACGACGAGGTTACCCCCCCCGTAACGAATATATACTTAGTCTCCACGATAAAATATGGTTTATGTGTTACATTTACAAGTCGCAAAATTAGGAAAAATAATCCACAATCTATCGCAACATTCAACAGAATTATCACTTTTCATTTGCTATGAAGAGAAAAGCCCATAACAGATAGAAACACTTTACAATTTTTACCCAAAAGAAAGACTATCGGTAAACAATTTGTATCAAATAATCATTATCTTTGCAAACAGATGCGAAAATAGGCTGCATTCGGCAAAGTCAAGCAAGCTTGCTTTTGCCCTCATTGGCACTATCTTTGCAAACAGATGCGAAAATAGGCTACGCCTTGCCATAATCGAATAAACCTATTTCTACTCTCTACTTGTTGCACTATCTTAAAATATACAAACATATACTCTTATGAACTCACGAATTACAGCTATTCTCATAGGTCTTCTTTCTGTAACCGGAGTATTCGCAACGACTGTCATAGAACAGAACGATAGTATAACGAACGAAATCGTATCTGATAGTATAACGAACGAAATCGTATCTGACAGTATAACAATGGCCATGCCATCAGATTCTATAACCATACAGGTTACCGATACCGACTCGATCGCTCGCCAGCAAGAGGCCGACAAGAATTTACTTTCATTATTGGAAACAGACTCAACCGAGCAGATTTTACCGGTTATCAAAATGTTGCGTATGCTCGAATATGCTGACAGCATAAGAGCTATGCAAGGGTCGGGCGAAATACCTGTCAACCCACTTTTCTTACCTATCGTGTTCGAAAAACAGATGTCTACTCCTTTTCAACATTTACCCTCGGCCGAAAAATGCCCATTCAAACCAAAGTCTCTTTCGGTGGACGATAAATGGTTACAAGACGAGATTCAAGCCGAAAAGACCCGAAATTTAGCACAGAACTATGTAATCGTCAATTACCCGAAACTTATACATTACAATACAGACAATCTACCGGAAGTGCCTAAACAATACGTGATCGAAAACGATCCGGCCAAACATATTCTCTCTATCAAAGAAAAGCCGCTGATTATAAAAAATGACGTGGGAAAAGAAAAGATCAAACTAAAACGATGGATAATCAATTTCCAATCGTCCATACAATTTTCCCAAGTCTATGTTTCGGAGAATTGGTATCAAGGAGGGACGAGCAACGTCAATCTGCTAAGCGATCAACAATTCTCTATCAAATATAACGATCCCAAAGAGCAACGTATCTTATTCGAGAATTTAGTACAATGGAGATTGAACATCAACAGTGCCCCGGAAGACACATTGCATTCTGTAAAAATCAGTGAAGATTTATTCCAGATAAACTCGAAATTCGGTCTTAAAGCCTACAACAAATGGTACTACACTGCTACCATGAATTTCAAGACACAATTTTTCACCAGTTATGCCGCTAATTCCAACAACAAGGTGGCTGCATTTCTATCTCCTGCCGAGTTGAATTTGGGTTTAGGTATGTCTTATCAATATAAAAACGATAAAAAACGTTTCGAGACATCAATATCGCTCTCTCCGCTTTCCTACAACTTGCAATTCATCGTTAACGACGACATGGATGCGGCCAGCTTCGGGATCAAATCGGGGAAAAGCATGAATCAATACGGTTCCTCCTTCGAAGGGCGCATCAAATGGGAGTTCTATCATAACATGGTTTGGAGTTGCAGACTGTTTTATTTCACCAACTATGATCATGTACAAGGGGATATGGAAAATACATTCGACTTTATCCTCAACCGTTTCTTCTCTACTCGTTTGTTTGTTCATCTGCGATATGACGACGCTCGCGCGCTGAACAAAGACTTCGGACATTTCCAACTGAAAGAATTACTAAGTTTCGGATTCAACTATAAATTCTAATGAGAATCAAACTCATAGTTTTACTATGCATCGGTATGCTCTGTTCCTCATCGATAAAAGATGAAGAAGGGCGTTATGAAAGTAAGCCTCCTTATCGTAGTTTCATTCTTGAAAATTATACCGAAGAAAGTGCCAAACATTATTTCGATACAGCTCCAATCGACAGTTGGGAAGGTATTTGGCTCCTAACAGAAAATGGAGAAAGAGTCGCTATCGAACGGTTTAAAGACATTCGATTTTCCGAAATCTTTACACACCGAATCGTTAAATTGGATTCGTCGGTACGCAGTGAAATTCCCGTCGGAACTATTTTAGGGTACTTAACTCGCGGAGTAAATCCTAACACTTGTTTCATCTGGCTCTATAAACATAAACTGACAGGCGCAATACTTTACGCCCCCAAAAGGTTTTCGGCCAGACTGACTTCTGACCTCAACGGCATTTTATTCTCAGGAAACAGCGCTAAAAAATTAGAAGACTTATTCGATCCCCGGTCGGGATTCATTAAATTATATCCCAAGCAAATCTCGGAGGATTCTGAAAATCGGGAAATCCGATATCTGTAAATTCAGAACTTTCGGAAAACAAAGCGTTCATCTTCACCCCGGGTCAAAATCATTTTGGAAGAGGTAAGTTTCTCAATGTAAAAAGTATATTCTTTGTCCATTTCCAACTTGAAAACAGATAAATCAGGTTTAAATTCAAACCAAGAGGGTTCCATTATTTTAAATTTCAGTATGTCATTTTCACGAACATAACTCCCGAAATAATTTTCTGTTGTATTTTCTATTCCTCCCCGATGAACCAATTGTAACTTTATGACACTACTCTGAAAATTATAGTAAAGGCTATCATGTGGGGTCATTGTACCATTCTCCCACATCTCAATCAATTGCCATTTCCCGAAAAGAGGACCTATATACCCATCATTATGGGTACAAGAGGTGACAACAATCCCCAAAAACAGTCCTATTAAAATACGGCGAATCATTATCTTGTTCTTCATTTTCCAATTGTTAAAATTCCACTTTTCCTGATACCGATAGCAACACCCCATTTATCTCCATACAATTCGCCCCAATCTCCGGCCAAAGAAGCGGAAAACGACCACCCCGAAAGTTTTATCGGAGAATAAACACATTCTATCAGCCCCGACATATCGTGTTGGGTATCGGCTAACGGAAGAAAAGTCGTTCCCCAAGAGGTTCGATACGACGCTAATATTTTATATTTCCATTCAGGAGCGATATAACCCGACGCTCCTAAATGGACTCCTCGTATTCTGTTATGCTTGTATCTCATATAACCATCTGTATTGTACAACAAGGATTTAGCCATTGCCGTACCATTGGAAAGGCCGTAATGCGCCCAACCGTTATAGAAATAGTTATTGTAGTAATCATCGGCTCCTGTGGCTTCTATATCCAATTTAGGATCATTATAATCACTCGGACACCAATTCAGAGGCCCACTTTGATTGGTCATATCCAAATATTCTAAAACGACATTCGACAGCCAGTTTTTCTTACCGCTCTTATATTCAAGCCCCCATAGACCGTCCCAACCATTGAACTTCCCCATTCCCGATGCATCGTCGTAATACCATTCGAAGTAACCTCTTACAGAAGAATTGTTTTTGAACCTGTATTCCGCCGATAAATTCCATTGTCCCACATGGTTTCCATAGTAGTAGGCCTGATCGCCTTTATTGGACTGACCATCACCAGACGACGGAAACAAGATTTTAAAAAAATCTTTCAAGCGTGTCGGACTTTTCATCGTGAGAGAATCTATCAAAACGCCCTCTTTATAATACCGTTTTGTGCCTCCGAACTGTGCTGCCAGTTCGGCTCCGATCGTTACGACAAAGGGTTTGTCGGGATTGGAACGAAACGAAATGGATTTATGGTGATATAAAGCATCGGTCGTAATATACTGATTATAATAATTGTAATGGTCTCTTAAAAAATCGTTGTCCATAAACTTTCCATACGCGAGCTCACCCTTAATCTGTACCCAGCCCTTCGTAAACGGAATATCTACAAAATCGATAAATCCGGCTCTAACTTGGGGTATAGGCCGTGCATTACCCGACCAGACCAACCCGCCGGAACTCAACTCAAAATTCACTACTTCATCGGTAAGCTCCCGACAACCTGCCGATATAAAAATCATGCGGTATTTCATGCCTATATAGGCTTGTTGTATGAGGAAAGACGACACACCCGGATTATACGTTTTCAGGTTTCCGTCTGAATAATAGGATACCGGAGATGTAGAAGACATCAATCCAACCAAATCGATACCGAACTCATAGGAAAACCGTTTGTTCATCTCCAAGCCTTTAAAAACCGAGGCTCGCAAATATCCGCTTTTACTGTGTGTTACCAACCCATGCTTATTGGCAGACAAATAATACGGTGCAAAAATCCCGTTTCCGGCATTTCCGGCCATCGACAAAGAATAGTAATCTGTCGAATGTTGGGCAAAAACCCCGAATAAATTTCCGATAGATAAACAGAAAACGACTAATAATCCTACTCTCAAACGATGATACATAATGTATGAATATTATTGATAATCGAGACAAAAATAATATATAAAGCACTACGGCACAACTCCCCTTTCTTTATTTAACAAAAAAGGGGAATAAAGTGTATGAATATACATTTATTCCCCCTTTATACCGAGACTAACCTTTTTAGAAAGAGACACCTAAACGGAACCCTATATTGTTACGACCATCGATATCATAGGTCAATACTTTACTCTTATTAGTAGCATAATTATAATATAAAGCTACGTGGAAACCATAACGGACACTCGGATTCGGGAAAATACTCACTCCGATTTCGGGAGACACGGTAAAACCCCATGTATCATCATAAATCTCCCAAGCCTGCAAATAAGAAGACATGCGACTATAATTGGCGCCCAATTTCACCGTTGCATAAGGTTCTAAAATTCCGTCGGTCGTAAAGCGATATTTTGCCAACAGACCAAAGGGTAGCTGAAACAACGAATGTTGCTGGTCGGTCGTAAGAGCCGAATTGCTCTTTAACATCAAAGTCTGCCTGTCTATATATTTATTATTCGTGTGATAAGAAATAAAAGCTCCAATAGCCATTTTAGGCATTACATAATAACCACCTTCAAAATTCATACCCCATCCACTGGCTTTATCGGCATAACTGTTCCCAACAGGAGCGTTAAACTGCCAATCGACATTAAAATAAGTACTCGAAACGGCTTGTGCGTTTCCCCGGGTCGACACGGCTACCATACAAGTAGCGACTACCACCCATAACGATATGTGTTTAATAGTTTTCATAATTCGTTTTCTTTTTATTAATATACAAAATGGGGTAGCCCGTTATTTATTCGTCAAATAAGGAGACTGAACAAACGACTGGTCTATCGCTTGGATTATTAAATTTCTATTTAATCTAGGGGAGCCGCTCTTCAATCCGGCCATATAGGAATCCCAAAGAATCGTTAACCGTCGATTGCTACTGTTTTTATTCGTTAAGTCGACTAACTCGGCCAAAAATGAATTCACACTATAACTATATACTACGGGATAGGGATAATACCAACTGTTCCAATATGATCCCCAATATCCGGGTCCCCAATATCCGGGATATCCCCACCACCAATAGTCATTGGGATAATCGACGAAATAACGTACGTCTTCAATATAGCTTACCTGTAACCCTAAATCGGCATCTTCTTTCGAATCGACCAATGTGAATCCCCGAGCAGCCATATTATCGGCAAATGTTTCGAGAATATAATCGGCATCTTCATTTGTCCAATAGGTCGCTTTTTCATTATTCGTAATGAGTAAGACACTATCCGGCATATAATAGGTGAGATATTCGCCGAAGTCGGCCGATTTATCATAATCGGTAAACACCACATAATCATCATCCAGCTTGGAAAGGCTGGGCTCTTTTTGGCATGCAGCTAATACCGCTACGACAAAAAGAATTGGGATTAGTTTTTTCATATCAGTTTTGTTTTGATTGTTATATAATAACACCATTGTTATACTCCAAAAACAAAACCGACAAAAGATAGTTCGAAAATAGCGGAAATTTTTATCGAAGGAATATTTTTTATTATCGGGGTTTCTTAGCTAACCGATATACAGAATCTACCTGAGACGCAATATAGTCCCAATTATAAGGAGATAAATCATAATGACGTTCTTCCATTTCTCCCTCTAATTTACAAGATAATTTCTCTTCCAACGAGCCGATGTTCCCCGTAACGAAAAAATCGGAGGCATCGAGGCAGGCAAGCCTATTCGCCGGAATGTCGCTGACCAATACCGGCAACCGATAACTCAACGCTTCGAGCAGCACAATGGGCAATCCTTCATGAAAAGAAGGAAGGACAAACAAACGCGCATGGGAAAAGAGTTCATTCAATTTAGCCCCCCTTACGAAGCCTGTGAGAACGACATGGTGTTCTTCTGCCAGCCGTTTTAAAGAGACAGAATAATGATCTTCATGGTCGGCATCACCAGCTATGACCAATTTGCAGTTCGAATCGGAAATACGAGCAAATGCTTTTATGAGTAAATCGAATCCTTTCTCCTCCACAAAACGTCCTACGGCCAAAACATATCGTCGAGGTGTCAACTCCAACGACCGAATATAACTGTCGTCTTTTGCCGGCACAGGCTTATTCACGCCATTATAAATCAAGTGCGCGTCCGTGCGATCATACTTTTCACGTAAAATATTATCTATCACAGTAGAAATTACAATCACTTCGTTGGCATAATTCGCCCCCATTCGTTCGCCCCATCTGAGCACAGACTTAGCTGTCTTATTCCACTTCTGCCTATCATAATCGGGACCGTGATGGGTCATCACCACTCGTAATCCCAACAACCGGGCTAACGGGGTTAACAGAGCCGGGCCGATAGCATGGATATGTAAAACGTCAGCATCGACCCAACGAGCATAAATAATCGCTAAAAAAGTGTGAACAATGGCTTCTATACTTTTTCTGCGGGGAGCATAAATATCTTTTAGACGAACGCCTTTATACTCCTTAA
>ERZ827181.2205-NODE-2205-length-17662-cov-5.400750_pt1 | contig 17662 bp, 10 predicted proteins | sample MGYA00519778_ERZ827181 | MGnify/ENA primary metagenome ERZ827181 (study PRJEB31778, sample SAMEA3449273) | human gut metagenome | biome: human gut; feature: human-associated habitat; material: faeces | place: United Kingdom | collected 2010/2012 ...
CGAACTACATTCCTTTCGTGACGACCGGCTGCAACGACTATCCGCTCCGGCGGGATTCCGCCGAAATCATCGAAAACCGTACCCCTGAGGAGTTCGGCAAGCTCTGCAAAAGCGCCGCCCGCTTCATCGCCGTGAACAAAGCGCCGTTCTTCCTGATCGGGCACCTGAACGATTTCGATCGCGGCGCTTCCATCGAGCCGAACTCCGAGGACGGTTTCCGGTACTACGAGGCATTGCGCGACGAAGTGATGACTCCCGGCACCCGCCCGCCGCGGAATTACGGCCCGACCGCGCTCAGGTGACGCCGCCCCCGGAAATCCGGCGGAGAAACTCCCGCGGCGAACAGCCGGTGTGTTTCCGGAACACCGTGCTGAAATAGTTGCTGTCGGAGAATCCGCAGCGCCGCCCCACTCCGGCGACCGTATGACGCGACGGCTCCAGCGAAAACAGCAGCTTCGCCTCCCTGATGCGCCGTTCCGTCAGGAGCTCCCGGAAACTCCTGCCGTTCGAGGCGCGGCGGATCGCACTTCCCAGATGGTTCGGATTCACCCGCAGAATCTCCGCCAGATCGGCGAGCGAGGCGCCCTGACGCAGGCGAACGGTCTGGCCGTTGCCGGTGGGGATGCGCACGCCGCCGATGACGGGTGCCTTCATCTCCTGGAATTCCTGACGCTTCGCGAGACGGTTCTTGCGGGCCTTGGACGACTTGCCGCCCTGACGGCCGAATGCGCCGGCCGCGCCGCCGCGACCGCGACCGCCGCCGCGCGACGGACCGGTTCCGGACGTGTTGGAGTTGTTCTGGAAGCCGCCGCCCTGACCAGCGCCGGTGCCAGCGCCGGCACCGAAGCGGTTGCCGCCCGCGGGACGGGCGCCGCCGGTCTGACCCGGACGGTTATGCCCCCACTGCCCCGGCTTGGCACCCTGCGCTCCCTGACCGGGACGACCGCCACGGAATCCTCCGCGACCGCCCTGACCTGCGCCGGGACGACCGCCACGGCCGCCGCGATTGTCGTTGTGGTTGCCGTTTACGGTCGGACGGGCCATCGGGTGCGGACGGGGGATGTCGCGCGGGGTGGGCGCGTGCATGCCCTGCTTGCGGCTGAACGGGTTGTTGCCGGGACGAGGCCCCGGAGTCGACGGACGGGCGCCGCCGTTGGCGGAAGGCGCGCTGCCTGCGCCCGGCTGCTGGCCCTGGCGCGGCTGACCCTGATGGGAGCCTCCTCGGGAATCCTGCGGACGGCCGCCGGCGTTGCCGCCGTGACCGGGTTGGTGGGAACGCGGGCCGGGGAAGGCGCCGCGCTGCCCTGAAGGCGCGTGCGGATTGTGACGCTGCGCGGGTGAGGGACGGTTCTCGCCGCCTTCACGGTTCGGTCGAGCGTCACGCATGTCGCCGCGGGATTCGTTGCGATTGTCGCGCGGCGTCGTGCCGCGATTCGATGACGGCACATGTGCAGCAGGCGCCGCAGAGCGCGGTTCCGCCGGACGCGGTGCCGCGGCGGGCTTCTTGCCCAGACCGGGCTTGGCTACAGGTGCGGGCTTGACTGCGGGAGCACGATGCTCCGACGGTGCGGGAGCCGGTGTCTTGCGTTCCGCTGCGGACGCTCCCGGCTTCGCCTCGCCCTTCTGGAAGGCGTTCTTCAACTTGCGCGCCACCGGCGCCTCAACCGTCGAAGAAGCTGATTTTACGAATTCACCCATGTCCTTGAGTTTGTCAAGGACGGTTTTGCTGTCGACGCCAAAATCCTTGGCAAGCTCGTACACGCGTTTTTTCGCCACATTACTCCTAATTCTGGGCCGCGCGTAGACTCGCGCGGCTATTTTCCGATGACGGATTCTGACCGTTTCATCGTGCAACCATGGTCGTGTTACCTCATATCTCGATCCCGTGGCATGACGGCATAACGCATCCACACCCGGTGTGCCGTGTCCAGCATACTAGGGACGTTGGATGTGCCGTCGGCCGCGCGTCAACGCCGTGTCGCGGATCACTTGCCTTCGGCAGCGACCTTCTTCGCGTGCGCTTCGGTGGATTCGATGCCGATCTTCCATCCGGTCAGCTTCGCCGCGAGACGCGCGTTCTGACCTTCCTTGCCGATGGCCAGCGACAGCTGGTCATCATGGATGAAGGCGATGGCGGTCTTGTTCTTCTCGCTGATGACCTGCACGCCGGTGGCGACGGCGGGAGACAGCGCAGAGGCGACGAACTTCGCCGGATCGGCGGACCAGTCGACGATGTCGATCTTCTCCGGTCCGAGGTTCTCCATGACGGCGCGCACGCGGGCGCCGCCGGGGCCGATCAGGGCACCCTTGGGGTTGACGCCATCGGTGTTGGCGCGGACGGCGATCTTGGTGCGGGCGCCGGCCTCGCGGGCGATGGCCATGATCGACACGGCGCCGGACACCAGTTCCGGGACCTCGCGCTCGAACAGGCGACGCACCAGCTCGGGGTGCGAACGGGAGACGACGATCTCGGGGCCCTTGACGCCGCGCGCCACGTTGACGACATACACGCGCAGACGCTCGCCATGACGGTAACGCTCGCCGGGCACCTGCTCGCGACGGGGCAGAATCGCCTCGACATCGCCGATGGCGACATGCACGTTCGTCGGATCGCTGGCATCCTGCTGAACGATGCCGGTGACGAGCTTGCCCTTCTGGCCGGAGAAGGCGCCGAAGACCTTGTCGTCCTCGGCCTTACGGAACAGCTGTCCGATGACCTGGCGCGCGGTGGCCGCGGCGAGGCGCCCGAAGTTGCGCGGGGTGTCGTCGTACTCCTCGCCCAGCTCCGGTGCGGGATGAGGGTCATCCTCGGTGGGCTCCACCGGGATCTCCTTACGAGCCCACACGGTGAACGTGCCTGCCCGCGTGTCGAGTTCGACACGGGCATGCTTGGCCGCATGAGGTGTTTTCAGATAGGCCAGACGCAGCGCCTCTTCCAGTGCGGCGTCCAGTTGTTCGAGATCGATTCCTTGCTCGATGGCGAGCTGATGCATTCCTGCCAGGTCCAGTTCCATACTCAAGACCTCCTATGAAGTTATAGCCGTGGTGGCGCGCATATGGTCACAGTCGTCTATTAGTGTAGAGGCCTATGCAGACACGTCATTGGCCAGATCACGGCATTCCATGCCGTGAGAGGAACATATCTTCGTGGTGTCGCCGTATCGTCGCGGCACTCTGCATCACCGCCCTGTGCGGCGCCCTGAGCGCCTGCAGCGCGCCCCGGATCGATGGGCGCGCGGAGTCGGAACACCAGCCCAGCGCCTGCGAGAGCGCCTACTGGGCCGCCGACGCGTCGACGGCCACCATGAACGGCCGTCACCATATCATCATGCGATATCTCGCGGCGAAGCAGGCCGTCGGGCAGTGGAGCGAGGTGGCCGCCACCTGCACCCAGCGATTCGCGCAGGGCACGATCAGAAGCGCCCAGGCCGAGCATGTGGCCGTGACGCTGGGCACAAGGATCGGTGGCAACGACACCTACCGCACGGTCTCCGACGACAGCCTGAGGCAGGTTCTGGGCATCGACCTCGACGGCGCCACCTTGGGCGCCATGTCGCTGGCCGAGGACCGCGCCGGGTTCGTCATGGAGGTGCTCGCCGCGCGGGATACGCCCGGCGCCACCCTGAGCCGGTCCGACCGGCACAAGACCGCGGGGCAATTGCTCTTCACCGCGTCCGGCTTGAGCCGCGACCCGCGAGAAAAGGTCTACGACATCCAGAAGATCCTCGCCTCGCCGACCTCGATGACCGATTCCACGACCGGCCTGAGCGTGCCGACAACGGCCTTGACGGAGATCGACTGCGCCCGGGAGCAGCTCGCCGCAATGGCCGATGACGGGGCGTCGGCCAAGTCGAAGCACACCGACAAGACCGGCAACAACACCAACGGCAGCGGCGATACCGACAGTGCAACTGACACCACCGACGTCAACGCCACCGATACCAACACCGTCGGCACGGAAAACGACGCACGCCTGCGTGTCCTCTCCACGCTGATCTCCTCCCACATCACCTCCGCATTCGCACTCGGCTACCCCGACATGGACGCGTTCCTCTTCTCCTGATCGCGTCACTCCCGCAGCCCTATTATGCATACGGGGGTAAAAGCAACACCCGTACGCCGCAGAAGTCAGCCCGATTGCATATGCGCAGCATAACCGTTTCTTCGTAAAAGGTCTCACGTTGCCGTGAAACCCGATGGGAAAAACGCCAAACTCACCCTCGATGGCTCATCGATGAGCCAGCAACGACAACGTAGGGCCTATAGGAGCTTTTGTGGTGTTTATGATCGAGGTCTGGCCTTGTACGAGTAGGCGTGTCGGCATGTCTTTTTCCCCGCGTGGAAAAAGATGCGCTCCCGGTGGTGGGCTGGATGGTGTGAGAACGCCATCCAGCAAAGCGAAGAAATGCCCGGCATGCGGGCGTGCGATGAAGAAGAACGGACGGACCGGCAAGGGCACGCAACGGTGGAGATGCCGGGCCTGCCGGCTGAGCTCGACGATGCCGCAGCGCGGCCGCAGACGGGCGCGGACGCTGGAGGAGTTCCTCTCATGGCTGCCGGGGCCGTCGTCCCAGACGGCGTCGGAATCCACGGGCGACGCGCACGCCCTGCGCAAGCGGATCGCATGGTGCTGGTCAATCCGGCCGCGCATCGCCCCGCCGGACGCGAAGCGCCACACGGTCATGGCCGACGGCACGTACATGGGCCACGGCTGGCGCCTGATCATCGCCATCGACGGCGAAAGCGGAGAAGTCCTCGCCTTCCAGTGGCGCGCATACGAGGAGCTGCGCCGCTGCTGCCGGCGGTTGGAGAAACTGTTCCGCGCGGGGGACTCTTCGCCTTTCCCGGGCCGGCGCTTGCCGCAGGTGGGCCGGTGGCGCGCACCACGAACCGGCTGGAGGGCGGCGTCAACTCGGTCGTCAAGAACGTGTTGCGCAACCCGCGGACTGCCCGAGGAGCACATGCTCCGCGCGTGCGAATGGGTGTGCTACATGAAGACCGCGCACCCGCGGCCGGAATCATTCATTCCCGACGATCCGCTGGAGGACGGGAAAGCGACGTCGCCCGAACCGGAAGGCGACGCCTCGCCCGCATACGGGATCGGCATCGACTGGAACGAATTCCACACCGGCACGCGATATCCCAACGGCACCGACTGACGCCGAGAACCAGACCTAAAGCACCACAAAAGTTCCTATAAGCCCGAAAGAGGGTTCCGGGAGAATCCCGGAACCCTCTTTGCTGGCGGATAGGGCGAGATTCGAACTCGCGGAGGGGTTAGCCTCACACGCTTTCGAGGCGTGCTCCTTAGACCGCTCGGACACCTATCCATGCGCTGCGAAAAAACGCAACTTGTTCATTATAAGTCGATTTCCCGATTACGCAAATCAGCGCGTGGCGCACCTGCCACCGCTCCATCGAGCCTCCATCGGCGAGCTATCTGCGTTTCGAGGGGTGGATTCAGCTCCTGCAAAACATCTATCTGCATTTCAAGGGGTTGGTGGTCAAGTATGACGGCTCGCTAATCCGCATGATTCCAATAGCGTAACAAGCCGAATACATCAGGTATCGCGTTTGAGCAACCCCCTGAAACGCAGATAGATGACCCGAGCAGTCTCAATCAACCCCTCGAAAGCGAGATAGCCCGCAAAACGCCCCAGGCAACCGTCCTCACAGCAGCTGCTCGTGGACGGAGGCGTTCACCCATTGGTTCTGCTGGACCTGATAGCCCGAGAAGATGCCGATGTCGAGCATGCAGTCGCGGTAATCGCGCCCGTGGGCGATGGTGATGTAGTTGTCGTCGACCATGCGGTTGTGGGTGGGGTCGAGCCCGATCCAACGGCCGTCGTGGTAGATCTCCACCCATGCGTGCGTCGCACCCTCGCCGCCCAGCAGGCCCGCGATGTAGCGGGCGGTCAGCCCGACGTGGCGGCACACCGAGAGCATCACGTGCGCGTAGTCCTGGCACACGCCCTTGCGCTGGGCGAGCGCCTGCTCGGCGGTGGTGCGGATCGTGGTCGAGGCGGGCGTATACGTGAACGCCTGATACACCTCGTCCATCACCTCCCATGCCTGATCAATCGGAGTGGCATCGGCCGGCAGCCCGGCGATGCGCGCCCGGCACGCCGCGATCATGGCCTCGATGCACGGCCCGGGAATCGTCAGCGCCGAGTTGAACCGGTACAGCGGCTTATAGATCTCCGACTTGATGTGGGCGTTGTCGACGAACGCGATGCCCTTCACCGAATAGCTGAATATCATGTGAGGCTGCGGGATGAACCCGGTCATGACCACGGAATCGAACGAGTCGATGGTCGTCTCCAGTTCGACGTCCGGCTCGATGGCGACCTCCACGTCCACCACCTGCTGTCGCGGACCGGTCGCAGGCACGCAGCGCAGTTGGAAACGATGGTCGGTGACCGGCGAGCTGAACGTCAGCTTCATCTCGTAGTCAAACACCAGTTTCTTCATGACGGCAGGCTCCTCGTCGGATAATGCTCGCAAAAATCCACTCTAGTCTAGCAGAAACGGCGGAGGTCATCCGTCAGCTGACGGCCGCCGACCGGTCACTCTCCGATCGGCGGCCTGCCCCTCACGGACGCTTGGCGTCCATGTTCATCGCGTTGAGCATGCCCGCGTCCTTCGGGTCGCCGGTGATGGCCCGGCTGTTGAAGTCGGTGAGGAACTCGTTCAGGCGGCTCGTCAGCTCCGGGTAGCCGCGGCTCGGCAACTGCCCGAGTAGCCAGCTGATGCCGGACACGAAGCATGAGGGCAACGGCATGCCGTCGAGTGTGCGCGAGTAGGTCTCCAACTTGGCGAGCGGCGCGTCGAGCTCGCTATTGTCCAGATGGAAGCGGGTGTACAGGTCGATGCGCTCGATGTACTTGCCGATGAACACGAACGCCTTCAGTGTGATGTCTGCGGTGGAGTTCTCGATGCCGCCCCAGAACGCGAGCATGTCGTCGGCGATGTCACGCTGCGAGTAGATGTCATCCGCGCTGGCGGAACGCTCGGCGGCCTCGGTGATGTTCTTCACCGCGAGCTCGACGTACTGCAGCAGCCTCGACGTCAGCTCCGGGCGCAGCACCACGGCGTTGTTGAACGCGGCGACGATGGCGGAGCGCACCGAGTCGGGGTTCGTGCCGTCGTAGAGGAAGGAGTGGATGAACCCGTCGAAGTCCTCGAAATCCTGCGGTAGGTCGAGCGCCTTCGCGAACGGGCGGAACGCGTCCACATCGGTGTCCATCACGCGGTCGTAGAAGGGGAAGAACTGCACGAGTGTCGTGAACGCGCGCTCGGTGTACCGCCCGAGCCAGTACAGGTTGTCGGCCTTCGACGCGGTGACCAGCGACAGCGAGTGCCGCTTCGAATGCGGAATGAGGTTCACCGAGGCGACCGACTCCTCGCGCTGCCTGTCCGTGCTGCCGTCTTCGGGCGCCAGCACCCACGTATCCTTGAATCCGCCGCCCTGCGACGAGTTGACGATCATCTGGCCGGGCACTGACGAGTAGCGCGTCAGGCCGGAATACCACACGTGCGTGTTCTGCCCGGTGACCACGAACGCGCGCAGATCGCACTTGCGCGGGCTCACCTCGCCACTGTCCGGGTCGATCACGTCGATGTCGCGGAACTGGATGACCTCCTGCGCGATAAACCGGCGCGGATCCTCCTTGATGCGGTCGGCCAGATCCTCCCGCGCGGCCTTGTCGAGCGACGAGCCGAACACGACGCCGTAGCCTCCGGCTTCCGCCACGTCCTTGATGACCAGCTCGCCCATGCGGTCGAGCACTTCCTTGCGGTCCTTCTCGAACATCGGCATGTAGGTCGGCGCGTTGTGCAGGATCGGCTCCTCGTTGAGGTAGTAACGGACCATCTGCGGCACGAAATAGTAGATCGCCTTGTCGTCCGCGGCCCCGTTGCCGGGCGCGTTGATGATGGCGACGTTGCCGGAACGGTAGGCCGACAGCAGTCCGGGAACGCCGATAACCGAGTCCGGGTTGAACGCGAACGGGTCGAGGTATTCGTCGGACAGTCGGCGGTACACGGCGCCCACGCGATGCCGGTTGCCGGCATAGTCGAGGAAGTACAGCTTGTTGTCGACAACTTCCAAGTCTTCGGGGAACGCGAGCGCCGCGCCGGTCTTCTCGGCCAGGTAGGCGTGCTCGAAGAACGCCGAATTGTAGCGTCCCGGCGTGAGCACGACGGCGATGCCTTCGGTGGATACGAAGTCCATGGCCTTGCGCAGCAGCCGCGGATAGTCGCGGTTGTCGCGCACGTGCACGTCGCGGAACAGTTTGGGATTCGTACGGCGTTCGATGTCGCGCGCGAACAGCGGGTAGCTGGCTCCCGACGGGATGCGCAGGTTGTCTTCCAGCACCCACCAGCGCCCGTCCTCGCCTTGGACGAGGTCTTCGCCTGCGATGTGCGCGAAGATGCCGCCGGGAGGAGTCACGCCGTTGACTTGCGGAAAGTAACCGGCCGACGTGTACACGTATTCTTCGGGGATGACGCCGTCGTGGATGATGCGCTTGTCTGAGTATATGTCTTTGAGGTAGGCGTTGAGTGCGTTCACGCGCTGCTTGAGGCCGGCTTCCAGCTCGTCGAATTCGTCGGATTCGATGATGCGCGGGATCGGGTCGTATGGAAACAGCCGGTCGTGGTATTCGCCGTTCTTGTATACGCCGAAACGCACGCCGTTGCGGCTCAGTTCACGGTTGATGTCTCCTCGCCTGTTGACCAGTTCCTCGGCGAATTGTCGGGCTGACCGTTCTGTCATGGCGACTCCTTGTCTCACAGATACGCATGCTGAACGCTTATGCTCTATGATACTGAACTCGTCCCAGCGTATGCGGCCGTGGTTTCCGCATTCGCTCGAAAAATCGACAATCATGTTACGAATCGGTCGCGCCGCGAACGGTTCGCCGGCCTGCCGAACGTCTGCCTTCGCGCCCACCCCCGCGTCTACAGCGTGCGCTTGGCGCGTATACGCTCGGCCCGTTCGGCGAGCTCGTCGTCGGCGGGATAGGCGACGTGCTCCAGCGTCAGCCCTTGCGGCGCGATCGGCCCTGTGGAGCCCTCGCGCAGCGGCACGGCCATCTTCTCTCGGAACCAGTCGGTCGAGCGCTTGCCCATGCCGACCTGTATGCAGCCGCCGACCAGCGAGCGCACCATGTTGCGAGCGAAGGCGTCGGCGACGATGGTGAAGCACAGCAGGTCGGATTCGGCGGCCGGCGTGCGGTATCGCTCCCCCATGCCGTCGACGACCAGCGGCCGGGTGGGAATCCGCCGCCAATATGCGGTTTTGACCTCGCGAATCGTGGTACCGCCCGGATTGGGGGTGGCGAACGAGCCGAAATCATGCAGTCCGATGGTCATCGCGGCGGCCTCGTTCATCGCGGCGACGTCGAGGTCGGCGTCGAGGTGCAGCACGAAGCCGCGCAGACGCGGGTCGACTTCGCTGGCACGGTCGGCCACGCGATACACGTAAGTGCGTTCCAGTGCGGAGAACCTCGCGTCGAATCCGCTCGGCGCGACCGTCACGTCATGGATGGTGATGTCTGCGGGCAGCATGCGTTGCAGACGGTGCTTGAGCGCTACGGTCGGCGGCACGCTCATGTGCCCGACGCAGCGGCTCAGCGTTTCCTCGCCGATGTCGAGATGGCAGACCTGATGCGAGGCGTGCACGCCCGTGTCGGTGCGGCCGGCGACGGTCAGGCGCAGCGGCTCGGCGGGATCGTCGACCGGCACGCGCGTAATCGTGTGCAGCACCCGTTCGATCTCGCCCTGCACGGTGCGAATCGTCGGCTGCTTCGCCCATCCGAAGAAGCCGCCGCCGTCATATGCCAGGTCAATGCGCAATCTCATCACGCCCACCAGTATATCGACGCCGCGCCGAGTCCCCTCCCCCACCTCGCGACACCCATGTGCCGATACACTGTGGGCAAATGTTGGATGTAACGGTAAACTTTGTTTATATTGGAGCAAAGTCGCAACGAATGCGGCGATGCGCTAACCAATCAACAAAGATTCCGACAATAACAGAAACAACATTAACCACATACCCAATGGAGAGATTATGCGATTGAGGAGAGTGAAAGCGGCCATAGGCAGTGTCCTGGCAGCCGTGACACTACTGAGTATGTCGCTGACCGGCGTCACGGCGGCGCAAGCCAGCGATGACAATCTTGCACTGAATCAGACCGTAACGGCCAGTTCATATGAAGTGGCGACGACTGCGCCCGAGAAGGCCGTGGACGGCGATCTCGGCACACGCTGGGGCACCGCGCAGAACAAGGCCGCAAACGAATGGATCGAGGTCGGCTTGGGCGGCACCAAGACCGTCAAGCAGATCAACATCGATTTCGAGCGCAAAGATGCCGATCAGAACATCACCAGTTTTAAAGTCGAGCTGAAGCAGGGCGACACCTATACCAAGGTGTATCAGAAGGACACCCGCGCCAAGCAACAGGAGATCATCCTGCTTGACCAGGCACAGCAGGCGTCCGCCGTGAAGGTGACCGTACTGTCCGCCGACGGCGGCACCATGAACTGGGTCAACGTGGGCATCAACGAGATTTCCGTGTACTCCGCACCCAAGGAGACCGTGCTCGACACGGCCGACACGAACCACATGCTCGGCGCCACCATGACCGCCTCCAGCAACGAGACGGCGACGCTCACCCCCGACAAGGCGATCGACCAGAACCGCACCGGCCGCAACAACCGTTGGGCCAGCGGCTACGAGACCCCGAGCAACATCTGGCTGAAGGCGGAATTCCCGCGGCTCACCGCGGTCAAGGACATCCGCATCTATTTCTTCGAGCGTGACGTGAATCCGAAGCCTACCAATGTCCAGAGCTTCGACCTGTCCTACACCGACTCCGAAGGCACCGAGCACACGCTCAAGTCCGGCTACGCGATGACGGCCTCCGGGACCGGTTATGTCGCTGACGTCGTCATCCAGCTCGATCAGGCCGTCAACGCCCGCTCGCTCAAGCTGTCGAACTTCGCGATCAAAAGCTCCGAATACAACAACGTGAGCGTCGCCGAATGGGAGGCGTATTCGAACGATCAGGCCGAGCCGGGCGCCACGCTCGACAGCGTGGTCTCCGACCTCGAATCCAACCACCTGACCATCGAGACCGACACCGACACGCTGGCTCTGCCCACTGTGCCCGACGGCTACACCGTCAAGTTCAACGGCGCCGACTACGAGCAGCTCATCGCCGCCGACGGCACCGTCAACCACCCGCTGGTCGACAAGACCGTGCAGGTCGCCTACGTCGTCACCGACACCGCCACCGGCAACACCAAGACGACCTCCGACATCCCCTACGTCGTCAAAGGCACCAACCAGCAGCAGGAAGGCAACAACGCCAAGCCGACCATCATCCCCGAAATCGCCGAATGGCATTCGACCAGTGCCGCCAAGCTGGCGGCCTCCGCCGTGACGAAGGTCGTCTACGACGATGATTCGCTCAAGGCCGTGGTCGACGAGTTCGTCGCCGACTACAAGGACTTCACCGGCATCAAGCTGACCGCCAAGAAGGGCGCCGCCGAAGCCGGTGCGTTCAACTTCGTCAAGACCGACTCCACGGCCGCGATCGCGCAGCTCGGCGACGAAGGCTACACGATGAACATCCAGGCCGACCGCGTGGTCGCCAAGTCATCCAGCGTGACCGGCAACATGTACGCGATGCAGACGATCCTGCAGATGACCAAGCAGGACGCCAGCGGCTTCGTGATCGGTTCGATGCGCGACTACCCGCGCTTCACCACCCGCGGACTCCTGCTCGACGTGGCCCGCAAGCCCGTCTCGCTGGAGATGATGCGCGAGATCACCCGCACGATGCGCTACTACAAGATGAACGACTTCCAGGCGCATCTGTCCGACAACTACATCTTCCTGGAGAACTACGGCAAGCGCGACAACGAGGACGAGGCGTTCAAGGCCTATGACGCGTTCCGTCTCGAATCCAGCCTGACCAACGACAAGGGCGAATCGCCCACGGCCGAGGACTACTCCATCTCCAAGAAGACGTTCAAGCAGTTCATCCAGGACGAGCGCGCCCTCGGCATGAACGTCGTGCCGGAGATCGACGTGCCCGCGCACGCCAACTCCTTCACGAAGATCTGGCCCGAGCTCATGGTGAAGGGACGGGTCTCCCCGATCAACTCCAACCGACCGCTCATCGACCACCTCGACGTGTCCAAGCCCGAGACCATCGCCAAGATCAAGGAGATCTTCGACGACTACACCAAGGGCGACGACCCGACGTTCGACAGCGACACGACCGTGCACATCGGTGCCGACGAGTTCCTCTACAACTACACGGCATACCGTAAGTTCATCAACGAGATCGTCCCCTACATCAAGGACACGAACACCGTGCGCATGTGGGGCGGCCTGACTTGGATCAACGACCACAAGACGGAGATCACCAAGGACGCGATCGAGAACGTCGAGATGAACCTGTGGTCCAAGGACTGGGCCGACGGCCTCCAGATGTACAACATGGGCTACAAGCTGATCAACACGATCGACGACTACGGCTACATGGTGCCCAACGGCAGCTACGGACGTGCCAACGCGTACGGCGACCTGCTGAACATCAGCCGCGTCTTCGACAGCTTCGAGCCCAACAAGGTCCGCAGCAGCGGCGGCTACCAGGCCGTGCCCTCCGGCGACGACCAGATGCTCGGCGCCGCGTTCGCGATCTGGAGCGACAACATCGACAAGAGCGCATCGGGTCTGACCGAATCCGACCTGTACTGGCGCTTCTTCGACGCGATGCCGTTCTACGCCGAGAAGACCTGGGCCGCCACCGGCAAGGAGAAGGGCACCGCCGCGAAACTCACGGCGCTGGCCGCCAAGCAGGGAACCGGCCCTCGCACCAACCCGTACTACCAGGCCACTTCGAAGAACAGCGTCTACGAGAGCTACGACTTCAACGACGGGCTCGCCGACGCCAGCGGCAACGGCCGCGACCTGACCATCGGCGACGGCAGCAAGGCCGCCGTCAAGGACCAGTCGCTCAAGCTCGCCGGCGGCTCCAGCTATGCCACATCCAAGCTCGACAAGCTCGGCAACGGCAACGAGCTGACGTTCGACGTGACGCTCCAGCAGGCTGCCAAGCCCGGAGACATCCTCTTCGAGGCCGACGCTCCGTACGGCACGCATGACATCCGCGTCATGGAGAACGGCAAGCTCGGCTTCACGCGAGAGCTGTACAACTACTACTTCGATTACGAGCTGCCGGTCGGCAAGACGGTCACCGTGACCATCAAGGTGGACCAGCAGACCACGAAGCTGTATGTTGACGGCGAATTCGTGAGCGATGCGACCGGCAAGTACATCGACAAGGGCATCGAGAAGAAGACCGGCATCACTGCTGCGACCTTCGCACTGCCGCTGCAGCGTATCGGCTCGAAGACCTCTGCGATCAACGGCGTCATCGACAACGTCATCGTCAAGAAGTCCGAGGCCGAGACAGACCAGTACAACAAGTCCTGCTGGACCGGCACGACCAATTCCGAGACCCAATACAACGACACGGAAGGTCTGCTGCGGTACGCGTTCGACAACAACCCGAGCACCATCTGGCATTCCAACTGGAAGGGCGCCACGGACAAGCTGACCGGTTCGAACTCGTTCTACGCCGAGATCGACATGTGCCAGAAGTACACGATCAACCAGTTCTCCTTCACGCCGCGTACCAGCCAGGACAGCGGACAGGTGACCAAGGCCGATCTGTACGTCAAGGCCAACGCGAACGACGAGTGGAAGCAGGTCGCCACGGATCAGGTGTTCGAGGCCAGCCGCGCCAAGAAGACCTTCATGTTCGACGAGCAGGAAGTGCGGTACGTCAAGTTCGTGGCCAAGTCCTCGAACGATGGCTGGGTCGCGGTCTCCGAGTTCGGCGTGGCGAACAAGCCGTCCTCCACCGTGCGCGTATTCGTCGCGGCCGAACCGGCCGAAGGCGGTACGGTGAGCGTAGCCGCCGAGGGCGAAACCGGCACCGATACGGCCGTGGACGTCGCATCCGGTGCCTCGGTGACCGCCAAGGCGGTCGCGGCGGATGGCTACAGGTTCAGCGGCTGGTTCACGACGGCCAGTGAGACGGCGGTTTCCACCGATGCCACGTACACGTTCGCAGCCGACGGCAACACGGCTCTGACCGCGAAGTTCACCAAGGACTCCACGCCGGATCCCGGCCCGAAGCCGACCATCAGCTCGATCGCCGTCACCAAGCCGACCGTCACCGATTACAAGGTCGGCGACACGTTCGACGCCACTGGACTGGCGGTCACCGCCACGATGTCGGACGGCAGCACGAAGACCCTGACAGCCGGCGAGTACACGCTCGCAGCCACGCAGGACGGTGCCGCGGTCGCGCTTGACGAGGCGTTCGCCAAGGCCGGAAAGGTCACTGTCACGGTCACCGCCAACGGCAAGACCGCCACCTTCGACGTGACCGTGACGGCCAAGGATCCCGATCCGGAACCCGCGACGCTCAAGTCCATCAAGGTCACGTCCAGGCCGGACAAGGCCACGTACACCGTGGATGAGACGTTCGCCAAGACCGGTCTCGCGGTGACGGGCACCTGGTCCGACGGCAAGACGGCGCTGCTGAAGGACGGCGAATACAAGCTGTCCGCGGTCGACGCCGACGGCAAGACCGTCGACTTGACCAAGCCGTTCACGGCCGCGGGCGACGTCACCGTCACAGTGACCTCCGGCAAGCTCACCGACTCCTTCACGATCACCGTCAAGGCAAAGACCGTGACCCCGACTCCTGGCGACAACAAGCCGGGCGAGAACAAGCCCGGTGCCGACAAGCCGAAGCCGAACACGCCTGACGAGGTCGCCAAGACCGGTGCTTCGGTCACGGCGGTCGTCTTCAGCGCCCTGTTGCTGTTGTCCGCAGGCTACCTGCTGGTGCGTAAGCGCAGGATCTGACCGAATCACGTGTCATCCCCCGCGGATGACACGCTGAGACCCTAGAGGGGGCTCCCGGTTCACGCCGGGAGCCCCCTCTTCCGTTGCGTGCAGGTACGTAATAACGTGGATATGTCATTATCGCCTACTGTTGCGTATCTAAGTGCGCGCCGAAACGACGAGTCCGCGCACTTAGCTACGCAAACGGGGCTATTTGCGTTCCTAAGTGCGCACGGTTGTCGTTTCGGCGCGCACTTAGGAACGCAACCGCATCTGATGCCAACGCACCCGCTGGCGGAGGGCTGTCCGTGCAACGGACTAGGGCCCGTCAACAGCCTCCAGTACCACCCAACAAACAAAAACAGGGGCTGGAAACCAGTTACGGTTCCCAGCCCCTATCAATGTCTATGAGACGGGTCTCACTCGGCCTTGTCGGCGGTCTCCTCGGCAGCGGTCTCGGCGGGCGCCTCAACCGGAGCTTCAGCGGCGGCGGTCTCCTCGACCGGAGCCTCGGTAGCGGCGGCGACCTTGGTGGCGGCCTCAGCTTCCTTGACGACAGCCTTCTTCGGGCTTACCGGCTCGGTGACGAGCTCGATGACGGCGGCAGGCGTGGAGTCGCCCTTGCGCGGAGCGATCTTGACGATACGGGTGTAGCCGCCCTCACGCTGCTCCATCTGCTCGGCAATCTGAGTGAACAGCACGTGCACGACGGACTTGTTGCGGATGACGCGCATCACGCGACGACGGGAGTGCAGGTCACCGCGCTTCGCGAAGGTGATCAGGCGCTCGGCCAGCGGACGAAGGCGCTTGGCCTTCGGCAGCGTGGTGGTGATGCGACCGTGCTGGAACAGGCTGGTGGCCATGTTCGCGAGCATAAGGCGCTCATGGGCCGGGCTTGACGCCAGACGCGGGCCCTTCTTGGGTGTAGGCATAGTTTCTCCTTATAGCCCGTCGGATTCAGGTGGGCACATGCCCGAACGTCCGAATCCGACGGTTATATCTGTTGCGAAAGGTGACGTCACTCGTCCTCAGGCGAGAAGAACGTACCACCTTCCAAATTGTTGGTATCGAAGCCCAGCGGCGACGACTTCAGCGACAGTCCCATGGACTGCAGCTTGTCCTTGACCTCGTCGATCGACTTCATACCGAAATTGCGAATATCCAGCAGATCCTGCTCGGTGTGAGCGACAAGCTCGCCGATCGTGTGGATGCCCTCGCGCTTGAGGCAGTTGTAGCTGCGCTGCGTGAGGTTGAGGTCCTCGATCGGGACGGCCATCTCGGGGTTGGTCTCCTCCGCGACGGGAGCGGGACCGACTTCGACGCCTTCGGCCTGCACGTTGAGCTCACGGCACAGGCCGAACAGCTCAACCAGGGTGGAGCCAGCGGAAGCCACCGCATCGCGCGGTGAAATGGCCGGCTTGGTCTCCACATCCAGAATAAGCTTGTCGAAATCAGTGCGCTGTTCGACGCGCGTGGCCTCGACCTTGTAGCTTACCTTGAGCACCGGGGAGTAAATCGAATCGACCGGGATACGACCGATCTCATCGGTGTCCTGCTTGTTCATCTGCGCGGGGACGTAACCACGGCCACGCTCGACAGTGAACTCGATTTCGAGTTCGCCGTCGTCGGCGAGGGTCGCGATGTGCTGGTCCGGGTTGGCGATGGTGACACCGGCGGGCGGTGTGATGTCGCCCGCGGTGACTTCGCCATTGCCGCTCTTGCGCAGATACATGACCACGGGCTCGTCGTACTCGCTGGTCAGCACGATGCCCTTGATGTTCAGCAGAATCTCAGTGACGTCTTCCACGACACCCGGCAGAGTGGTGAACTCATGCAGGGCACCGGAAATACGCACGGAAGTGACCGCCGCGCCCGGAATCGAGCTCAGCAGTGTGCGGCGCAGCGAATTACCAAGCGTGTATCCGAAACCGGGCTCAAGCGGCTCGATGACGAAACGGGAACGCTGCGGATTGATGGATTCCTCGGTAAGTGTCGGACGCTGTGCGATAAGCACTGTGTGTATCCTTTCAGCTTCTGGACGGTGGTGCACTCACCTTCCGTAAGCGGTTTTGGATGGATGAGATTGCTGAGTGCTCAGACGCGGCGACGCTTCGGGGGACGAACGCCGTTGTGCGCTTGCGGAGTGACGTCGGTGATGGAGCCGACTTCGAGTCCAGCGGACTGGAGAGAACGGATGGCGGTCTCACGACCGGAACCCGGGCCCTTCACAAAGACATCGACCTTCTTGACGCCGTGTTCCATGGCCTTGCGGGCCGCGGACTCGGCCGCCATGCCAGCGGCGTACGGAGTGGACTTACGGGAGCCCTTGAATCCGACATCGCCACCGGACGCCCAGGACACGACTGCGCCGGACGGGTCGGTGATGGAGATGATGGTGTTGTTGAACGTTGACTTGATATGCGCCTGCCCGACGGGGATCGACTTGCGATCACGACGACGAGGCTTGCGCGCGGCCTGCTTAGGAGCTGCCATTGACCCTCGTTTCCTTGTAACGAACTGTTGTTTTGGATTGGATCCGGACGATGGGTGTCACCCCGTGGCCCGAATCGACGCCACCCTATTACTTGGTGGCCTTCTTCTTTCCGGCGACCGTGCGCTTCGGACCCTTGCGGGTGCGGGCGTTGGTCTTGGTGCGCTGACCGCGCACGGGAAGTCCCTTACGGTGACGCTGGCCTTGGTAGCAGTTGATCTGGATCTTACGGC
>ERZ827181.2220-NODE-2220-length-17553-cov-9.954681_pt1 | contig 17553 bp, 12 predicted proteins | sample MGYA00519778_ERZ827181 | MGnify/ENA primary metagenome ERZ827181 (study PRJEB31778, sample SAMEA3449273) | human gut metagenome | biome: human gut; feature: human-associated habitat; material: faeces | place: United Kingdom | collected 2010/2012 ...
AGGAAGGAAAAGAGGGGAAAAAAACACGCACGAGGCCGAATGCTTACGGAAGCAATGGATGCACAACAAGGAAGATAAAGGATATGCTCCAAGAAAAGACAGCTAAGTATTTCTTAAAATACAGGCATGACAGACATACCTCTCATCTAACAGGTAGGAACAAAAATATGGGCTGGAAGTAACTGACAGGAAACTGAAGGTTCTCCTATCAGGATACTTCCCTATTTTACAAGCAGTTAGACCGGCTGAATGAACTGAAGAGACACTCCGGTTTTCATGTACCGAAGCCCCTTTTCCATCATTACAGCTGGTTCACCGCCGTCAAATACTTATCCATCGTTGTAGCCTTCTTTATCGCTTTCTTTATCTTCCGGTCCGCATCGGGCAGCAGATATTCCCAATAAGGCTTCATTTTACTCAGCAATTGCGCCTCTCCCTGTAAATGGGATTCATAATATTGAAGAAGGCGTGCGTGAAGCGCCTTCACCTTTTCATGCAGCTCATCGGGAGAAAAAACGGCTCCGTTTGCATATTCCCAAGCCAAAGCAGGATTGGCCAGCAACCCGCGTCCCAGCATGACGCCCTCCAGGCGGGGAAACTCCTCGTCCACCTTCCGGATATCTTCCACCGTCAGCAAGTCACCGTTATACACCAACGGATGGGCGCACTCCTCATAGAAAGCGGTGAACGCAGCCAAGTCCACCTCTCCCTTGTACTGTTGCTTCCCGATACGAGGATGCAGAACGATCCGCCGCAAGGGGGCAGCGTTCAACAAAGGCAACAACGGCCGCCATTCATCCGCACACTCCCATCCCAATCTCATCTTGACGGAGAAACCCAGTTCCGGATAGTGCACCAGCTCTTTCAATAAAGCTTCCACCTCGGCCGGATACGGCAAAATGCCCGAACCCTTATGTTTCCCTGTCATCAGGGGAAAAGGACAACCCATATTGATATCCGCTTCCTTGTACCCTTTCTCTATAAACAAACCGGCCAGCCGTTCCAGTTCGGCAGGAGTGGAAGCGATAAGCTGGGGAATCAGCCGGGACACAGTATTGTTTTCAGAAGCGATCTCCCGTACATCCTTGTTACGGAACTCTCCTTTCTCCATCCGCACAAAGGGGGTATAATAAGCATCTATCCCACCAAAAACTTCCTGATGAAGATTTCTCCAGGGGGCTTCCGTAAAACCTTGCAAAGGGGCAGCGTACAGTTTCATTTGTTTCTTTTTTTAAGTTTATCTGCAAAGTAACACATTTTTCTTATACCTTTGCCTTATGGAAAAGTATATTTATGAACTGAAGATGAAGGTACGCGATTATGAATGCGACCTGCAGGGTATTGTGAACAATGCCAACTATCAACATTATCTGGAACATACGCGCCATGAGTTTCTCACATCGGTGGGCATCAGTTTCGCACGCTTGCACGAAGAAGGAGTGGACCCGGTAGTGGCGAGGCTCACCATGGCGTTCAAAACTCCGCTGCGCAGCGGTGACGAATTCGTGTCCAAGCTCTATCTGAAAAAAGAAGGTATTAAATATGTGTTCTATCAGGACATTTTCCGTCTGCCCGACATGAAAGTGACTGTCAAGGCCACTGTAGAATCAGTATGCGTGGTAAACGGCAGATTAGGGGACAGCGCTCTATTTGACGAGACTTTCGCCCCCTATCTGAGCGAATGACACAAGACGAACAAATTTGCAGCCTGGCCCTGACCCGGATACCGGGATTGGGACCGACAGGCGCATTCAGACTGGTGAGCAGTCTGGGAAGCGCCACCCGTGTTTTCGAACACCGCAAAGAGCTGTCACAACTGGTCCCCGGAGTAAGCGAAAAGATCATTACTGCGTTGAATAACTCCGAAGCTTTCCGGCGTGCAGAGCAGGAACTAACTTTCTGTGAGAAAAATCATATCCGCTGCCTCACCTTAAATGATGAAGGTTATCCCGGCCGTTTGCGTGAATGTGATGATGCTCCGCTAGCTTTATTTTACCGGGGAAATGCCGATCTGAATGCACTGCATGTCATCAATATGGTAGGAACCCGTCATGCCACCCCCTACGGACAGGATATCTGCACCCGCTTCCTTGCCGACTTGTCGGTGTTGTGCCCAAACGCCTTGATAGTGAGCGGGCTGGCTTATGGCATTGATATCCATGCGCATCGCGCCGCCCTGCAGAATCATTTCAAGACCATAGGCGTGCTGGCCCACGGACTGGACCGTATTTATCCTGCCGAACATCGGAAGACAGCCGTCAGCATGTTGGAACAGGGAGGTTTGCTGACCGAATTTACAAGCGGAACCAATCCCGACAGGCAGAATTTCGTGAAACGAAACCGCATTGTGGCAGGTATGAGTGACGCCACCGTCGTTATCGAATCCGCCGCCAAAGGGGGAGCCCTCATCACCGCCGAACTGGCGGAAAGTTATCACCGGGACTGTTTTGCCTTTCCGGGACGATGCAACGACGAATATTCCATAGGCTGCAACAATCTGATAAGAAAAAACCAGGCAGTGCTTATCACATCGGCCGAAGATTTAGTGAAGGCCATGGGATGGGAAAGTAGCCCCAAAACCGAGAAAACAGTACAACGGGAATTGTTCCCTGATTTAAGCGAGGAAGAGGAACGAATAGTAAAACGACTCGGCAAAATGCCGGAAGGATTACAAATCAACACATTGGTGATAGACACCAACATACCTGTAAACCGAATGAGTGCATTACTGTTTGAATTAGAAATGAAAGGGGTGATACGAGCACTGGCAGGAGGAGTGTACCGGTTAATAATGTAACCATGTATCAAGATACTCACATACCCATTGACATACGGTAGCTGTACCGTGAACGGGTACATGAGTATATTGATGCATGGTTATTGCACTCCTAGTTCGGCAAAGCCCATCGGTCCGTCATTTTCCACCATCCGCACTGCTTTCAACAGCACATATCTGGCTGTTACCGGACTGAAGTAGACCGATTGGAGAATCGGATTGTTCTTGATGTTCGAGAATTCCCCGCTGCTCACCACCTGGTTCACCGCACCGGCTTCCGTGCCGACTGAAATCTCATAGGCAGCTATCAGTCCTTTGTTATACTCGCTCTGGTCGGGTAAATAATGGAAAGAAGAAACAGTCTGTTCCGTACCTAAATCCATCAGAAGCGTATTGCCGTCCACAAAGCAAGTAGTGGCGGCATCTTTATCCGCACATTTTCCGGCTTCCGCTTCATCTACCTTCGGCAATGTAAACGGATATGTTTTCAGTTCCTCCGCTTTTGCTGTAAACACATCAAGGGTTTCTCCTGCATAATAAGCCTCTATATTATTGATACACAGGCAGGCGCGTGATTTCTCAAAGTTCACGCGAAGTTTGTCCGTAGTGACAGTCTCAAAACGAAGCAAACGTTTATAACCGATTGTAGTAGTCTCTTCATTCAGTTTCACAGGCAGCCACTCCCCTTCCTTATTATATTCCACCACAAAGGACTGTACACGCTGTCCCAACGGAATGTATTCCTGCAACAGCATACGGTTTACCTTCTGCGGGACCGGCCATTCAAACTCGATAACAGCCGATGTGACGCTATCCTCCGTAGCCCAATATGTATCATACTCTCCATCCGTCACCGCCTTTGCCGTATATTTTCCACCCCGTTCATTGGAAACTATCGGAAGAACACCTTTCAACAGATTGTTTGCCAACTGTTTCTGTACATTCTTATAAAAATCAACAGCATTCGCCGAATCTGTAGGGTGAATCAATCCATCCCGGTTTACGGGGAAATTAAGCAATAAAGTCGCATTATGTCCCACACTGCGGTAATAAAGGTCTGTCAATTGCTCCACCGTCTTCACCCGGTCGTCCTCCTCCGGATGATAAAACCAGCCCGGACGGATAGACACATCACACTCGGCAGCCGTCCACTGATTGCCGTCCGCATGTCCGTATTGCAGTTCCCTATACTTAGGATATCCCGGATAAACCTCTCCGGCACGCAAGAAAGACCAGTTTGTCGCTCCGGCAAATCCATTCTCGTTACCTACCCAGCGGCATCCGGGACCGCCATCCGAGAATACAACAGCCTGCGGCTGAAACTTGTCAATCATTTCATAGGCACGCGCATAGTCATAGTAAGTCTTCCGGTCTATGGTACGGGAATCTTTTGCTCCGCCATACCAGCCATCACCGCCATTGGCCCCGTCAAACCAGATTTCAAACACCGGACCATAATTGGTCAGCAACTCGTACAACTGTCGATAGAAATAATCCACATATTCCGGAGTTCCATAATTGGCCTGATGCCTGTCCCACGGTGAGAGATAGACAGCGAATTTTATACCATACTTCTTGCAAGCTTCCGAAAGATCACGCACTATATCCCCTTTTCCGTCTTTATAAGGCGTGTTACGGATACAGTATTCGGTCAGCCCCGTAGGCCACAAGCAAAATCCGTCATGATGTTTTGCCGTAAGGATAACTCCTTTCATCCCTGCCGCCACAAAGGTTTTCACCCATTGTTCGCAGTCCAGTTTGACAGGATTGAATGTAGCAGGATCGGAATCTCCATATCCCCATTCACGATCATTGAACGTGTTCAGTCCGAAATGTACGAAAGCGTATGTCTCCATTTTCTGCCAATCCACCTGTTTCTTTTCAGGAATGGGGAAAACAGGTTCAGGAGCATTCACAGCCGGAGCGCAGGCATTCAGTAATGCAACAGCAGCTCCCAAGCATAAAAGGTTTGCGTGTCTTTTCATTTAGATTGTCAATTAATTACATTGACACAAAGATAACATAAAATCCGATGGATGAAAACAAGAAGCTGAATATTTTAAAAGACAGGAAACTTGACAGGCAGGAAAAGAACAAAAGCGAAGGGCTTAAAAAAGGAAAAGGAGCAACGCTTTGCTCCAACCTTTGTTAACCTTAAATCTAATACTATGAAAAAAATCACATGACAAATGTACAACTTACACTCATTTTCTCCAAATATTTAGTTCAATTTCGCTTTTCATTTAGTATTATTTCACAAATACAACCGTTTTCGCACACAACATTACAATTAGATTGAAAAACACGGATTAAAAAAGGAATATGAAACATTGCCCTATCCATATGATAAGACCGTTCATTTCTGTCCATTGGAAAGTAAAAAGCAAAAAGAAAGTATTCCTCTGATTATTCACTCCAAATAAAAGTAAGCTTCCCTGCCCTTCTCATTATCCGGCTGCCCAAACTTGCAAATTCTGTCCAATCGCTTCACTAACCCTTTCACGTCCGAAAATAGAACATTTAATACGTTTTTTTTCAGATTTTATCACCTATATTTGCTCCACACATAATGGTAATCCATGGAAAAACGCACTACTATATTCAGCATATTTGTGTTTTTGTGCCTACTGACCAATAGCACTTATGCCCGGACGACAGAGTACGAAAATCCCAAAGATACCATATTGGACATGATGCTCTATTTTGACCTGAAGGCCCGACAGGCGGACAAGGATTACCAAGGAAACGGTAAAACGCTGGCAACATTGGATTCCCTGCTTGCCCATCCTGCCCGCAGCAGACATCTTTATTCCATTATTCTGGTTTCACCGGATTCATATAACGGAAAAAAAGAACCGGACATAGCGCCGGGCCTAAAAAGAAGCGAGGAAGTAAAAGCGTTCTTATGTCGGAAATATCCGCAAGTCAATGCCGCCCAAATCTGTATCCGTACAGGAGAAGAATACGGGGATGCCTTACGGAAACTGATAACGGACGACAGGCTGGTCCCCGACCGGGAGGATGTATTGGCATTGATAGATTATCACCATGACAATCCTGTAAAAATGCAAGATTTCTTGCAACATCTGGATGCCGGCATACCTTATCAATATATTTCCAACCGGCTGCTACCGGAGCTCAGACGGACAAAAATAAGAGTCTGCCTGTCTTATCCGGAAGAAAAGGAAGGAAAAAACTCCTCCACGGAACAGGCGGCCATGATAGAAGAAACTGAATTCATTCCGATTGACAGGGAAACGACCATTGCGCCAATAGCGGTGCAAGCACTCCCACAAAAGGAAAGGAGACAAGTAATAACAGAAACAGAAAAAACAGTAACAAAGGCAGAAAAGGAAAAAGAGACAAAAGCAAAACGGGGAAAAAAGCCCAAAGAAAAGGCAGCAAGAAGAGACAAGACAGCCGGCAACACAGTGCTTGCACTGAAAAATAATTTATTGTACGACCTGGCACTGGCGCCTAATATAGAAATAGAAATTCCTGTAGGAAAGCGGTGGTCAGTGAACCTGGAATATAAAAGCCCCTGGTGGTCCAACAGTAGCAAAGAAATCTGCTACCAGCTGATTTCGGGAGGAATAGAAAGCCGCTACTGGCTGGGCAACCGTGAACTGCATCACCGGTTGAACGGACATTTCTTTGGATTGTATGCCGAAGGAGGTATCTACGACTTTCAGTTTAAAGGAGACGGCTACCAAGGTAAATATTACGGTGCGGCAGGATTCACTTATGGATATTCCACTTCAGTGTCACGGCATCTGGCATTGGAATTCAGCCTGGGCATAGGCTACCTGACCACGGAATATCAAAAGTACACTCCCTATGAAGGGTCACTAGTTTGGATGAGTAGCGGGAATTACACCTTTATAGGCCCTACGAAAGCAAAAATTTCGTTGGTATGGGTGATAACAAAGAAGAGAGGAAGAAAATGAAAAAGACAAGGTACGTAGCTCTTGTACTTTTATCTTCACTATTGACTTTAGTGGGATGCAGCCGACGCGAGATTCTGGACGATTATCCCGTAACAGGAATAAATATCCGTTTGGATTGGGAAGGAGTAACCGGCCGTCTGCCGGAAGGAGTCCGGGTTATTTTCTATCCCAAGGACACCCAAGGAAGAAAGATTGATACTTACTTGCCGGCAAAAGGCGGAGAAATGAAAGTGCCCCCGGGGCATTACTTGGCAGTGATTTACAATTATGACACCGAAGTAGTGCAAGTAAAAGGCGAAGACAGTTACGAAACGATAATGGCGTGTACAGGAAACTGCACGGGATTGGGCGACAGCGAAACAGAAAACATGGTATGGGGACCGGATAATTTTTATGTGGCAACCCTGGACGATGTAGAAATAGGAAAAGGAGAAGAGTTACCGACACTAGAGGTAAGACCAAAATCTGTGGTAACCACTTACATCTTTTCAATAAAGACAGAGGGGCTGAAAAATGTCTCATCGATCATTGGCAGTGTTTCCGGAATGGCTGAATGTTACCATTTAGGTAAAGGAGCCGGCTTATGCCGCTTCGCTCCCATTTATTGTGAAACCGGTAAAGGGAATGGGGTTATAAAAGGGAGTTTCACCTGTTTCGGACATCCCGAACTGACGCAGGCAAGAGCTGATATCACTCAGTTTCTGAATCTGATCATAGTAAGGGTGGATGGTTCCAGACAAGAAGCGAAAGTGGAAATAACGGAAGCGGTAAAACCTCCTGAAGACGAGCCGGGAGAAGGTGATGAAAAACCTCAAGAGTCCGAGATAGAGATTGAGCTTCCGGATGACGAGAAAATTGTAGTGGATGATGTAGAGGTTCCTCCAGATGAAAGTGGCGGTGGATTTGATGGGAACGTTAGTGACTGGGACGATGAAACGAATGTGGAATTACCGGTTGGTTAAGATATAAAATAAAGAGTCATAGAATTATTAACTTAAAACACACAGAATATGAAGAAGATTTTATTTGCAGCTTTAGCTGCACTGGCAATCACAAGTTGCTCACAGAATGAAATTGATGGTATTGACAATGGAACTCCAAAAAGTAAAAATGAAATAGGAGTAAACACAATTGTCAAAAAGAGTTCAAGAGCCGCTGTTACAAGCAATAGCAGTTTCACGTCGTTTAAATTACATGCCTATATAGTTAAAAGCAATGATATTGCAACTTCAGGATGGGGTAATGCTTATATGGATGGTATAGAATATAAAGGAGGTCAAGGTAGCTGGGCAACAACAAGTGGTACTTTTTACTGGCCTATCACAGAAATGCAATTTTTTGGGTATACCAATGATGTAACCTATACAGCCCCTGCTAGTTCTAACGCTTATCCTACTATCAGTTATACTCTTCCTGACACCCCAGCCGATCAAAAAGATATTATAGTGGCTTATTCCAAAGATGTAACCAAGCCAAGTGATAATACATTAAATCTTACATTCCAACACATCCTCACCCGTATAAACTTTGCTGTGAAACTAGTTGATAGCAGCTATACTTACACAGTTGAAAGCATAACTGTCACCGGTGCCAAAGGCGGTACTGCAACATATACATTCGGAGGAACCGAAGGAAAAGGTGGAAATTGGAATATAACAGGAAGTGCACCTGCTAGTGGCTATAGCTATACATTCGATAATACCGTAACAGCCAAAGATGGTATTTATGATTATACACAAAATGATAATTCATTAATGCTGTACCCACAATCTCTTACTGATGCAAAAATCATAGTCAAGTATAAAACAGAGAAGGATAATGCAACATTCTTTAATGACTCAAAAGAAGTATCCTTAACCGGAGAATGGACCAACGGACAAAGTATCCGTTATATACTAACTTTACCGGTTGGTGCAGAAGAAATGAGTGTAAATACAACATATGATGAAAATTGGGATGCTACTGATAACGAGCAAACTCCTAAAAACCCTGCATCATAAGATCCCTCAGCAAGCTTATAAATCAATGAAATTATAATCTCCTGATAAGAACATAGCAATTTCCTGCTCCGCAATGAAACACCGTATCATCCCCACCATGATTTGCGATTTCATTTGCGGAGCATTTTTACCTGTTGTCAATCAACCGTCCTCAAAAAGTATATGCGATAGTTATGCAGCTCGCCAATGATACCGGAGAAATTGGAGGATGATACTACAAATTCCATAATCTATGCTGTTTTAGCCGGTATACCTCCCCATGGATACACACAAAGATACTTTCTTTCTGCTACTTTCCCAACAATTGCAACTTCTTTTTGTTTGGCCACACAAATTTAGCCCTCTATGCTCACGCCCACAGGCTATCGTTTTCCGTAACGGCAGAAGACAAACAAGTGGAAACAGGATTCTTCGGTCTTTTTCCTGAAACTTATTGCAAATTATCCATATTTGACCTACATTTGTCAAATCAACCAAAAGAACACAAGCGTTTCTAACATCTATATATGTCTGGTCTGCCCTGTAATGAAAGGATGGATTGTACCCAATGCCCTAAAGCAGTGGAGAACAGCATCCATTACACACATAACAAAAAAGGTTTCCACTTACCCCCACATAAGTGTGAAACCAATATTTTATTTTTCTTACTCAAAGGTCAAATATTAATCAATAGTGAAGAATATGCCGGAACCATCATTAATTCCGGAGAATTTGTGCTGCAAGCTATCGCATCAAAAGTGGAAATACTGGCCATGACAGACTCGGAAGGTATTCTGTACACATTTGATGACCCTAAAGCCTTCTGCTATGACCGCTATACCTATATATTGAAAAACGTGCCTCCGCCACTCATCTCCGAGCCACTGAAAATAAAGCCCGAAATAAAGCTTTTCCTTGAAGGGGTTGCTTCCTATCTGAATGCAGACAAAATTTGTAAAGAGCTGCTCGAATTCAAGCGTAAAGAACTTTATTATCTGTTGGCGCACTATTACACAGACTATGAGCTATCTCCTGTTGTACACAGCCTATCCCAATACACCAGCAGTTTTGAATATTTCATATTAAAGCACCACAAACAAATAAAGTCCGTAGAGGAGTTCGCACAACTGGGCGGCTACAGCGTCACCACCTTCCGCCGCATTTTCAAAGCCATCTTCAACGAACCGGCCTATGAATGGATGATGAAACAGCGCAAAGAAAGTATCCTTTACCAATTGCGCTATACAGATGCTTCCATCTCCGAAATCTGCTTTGGACATGGATTTGAATCTCTCTCACATTTTTCCAACTTCTGTAAGAAGTCCTTTGGCGACTCTCCCAGAAACATCCGTAAAAAAGAAAAGGAAGAAACTTCACCCAATACATAATTATAAAAAAAATGCCCCGCCAAAAGGCAGGGCACTCTCAAATATCAAGTAAAACTAACCGTAATTAGTCTTTCAGCTTCGCAGCAATAAATTCACGGTTCAAACGAGCAATGTTGCTGATAGAAACCAGCTTCGGACATTCTGCCTCACAAGCACGAGTGTTTGTACAGTTACCAAAGCCCAGTTCATCCATTTTGCTCAACATAGCTTTCGCACGGCGTGCAGCTTCCACTTTACCTTGAGGTAACAGTGCCAACTGGCTGACCTTTGCAGAAACAAACAACATAGCAGAACCATTCTTACATGCAGCAACACAAGCACCACAACCGATACATGCAGCAGCATCCATAGCCTCATCGGCAATAGGTTTTGCAATAGGAATTGCGTTAGCGTCAGGAATACCACCGGTATTGATTGACACGTAACCACCCGCCTGCATAATCTTGTCGTATGCGCTGCGGTCTACCATCAAGTCGCGGATTACCGGGAAACCGGCAGAACGCCAAGGCTCAACAGTAATGGTGTCACCGTCTTTGAAACGACGCATATAAATCTGGCAGGTAGTAGCACCTGTAGCAGGTCCGTGAGGATGTCCGTTGATATACATAGAGCACATACCGCAGATACCTTCACGACAGTCGTGGTCGAATACGATAGGTTCTTTACCTTCATTGATAAGCTGCTCGTTCAAGATATCCATCATTTCCAGGAATGAGGTATCACCCGGAATATCTTTCATTTGGAAGGTATCAAAATGTCCTTTATCCTTAGGACCTTTCTGACGCCAAACTTTCAGTGTGAAACTTATATTTTTATCCATGATTTCTATACAATTAATAATTAAGACTTATAGTTACGAGTTTGAACCTTAACGAACTGATAGTTCAAATCTTCCTTGATCAATTCGGGTTCTTTTCCTTCACCTGTGTATTTCCAGCAAGCTACATACGAGAACTTGTCATCGTGACGAAGCGCTTCACCCTCCGGAGTCTGGTGTTCTTCACGGAAGTGACCACCACAAGATTCCTCACGGTTCAATGCATCGTAAGCCATCAGCTCACCGATTTCGATGAAATCAGCCAGGCGGATTGCCTTTTCAAGTTCCACATTCAATTCATTAGCTTCACCCGGAATGCGAAGGTCGCTCCAGAAGGTCTTTCTTACTTCTTTCAGTTTAGCCAGAGCAGTAGTCAAAGATTCCTTGGTACGTCCCATACCTACGAAGTCCCACATGATGTGACCCAGTTCCTTGTGAATAGAGTCTACTGAACGATGACCCTTGATATTCATCAGTTTCTGGATCTTATCGTTTACAGCCTTTTCGGCAGCCACAAATTCAGGAAGGTCTGTCGAGAAACGGGGAACCTGAATCTGGTCTGACAAATAGTTCTGGATAGTATAAGGCAATACGAAGTAACCGTCAGCCAATCCCTGCATCAATGCAGATGCACCCAAACGGTTTGCACCGTGGTCAGAGAAGTTAGCTTCACCGATAGCATACAAGCCCTTGATAGAAGTCATCAGTTCATAGTCAACCCAGATACCACCCATCGTATAGTGGATAGCCGGGAATATCATCATCGGAGTCTTGTACGGATTTTCGTCAGTGATTTCTTCGTACATATCGAACAAGTTACCGTAACGGGCACGAACTACATCTTCACCCAGACGGTCGATAGCGTATTTAAAGTCAAGGAATACGGCCAGACCTGTGTTGTTCACACCGAAACCGGCGTCGCAACGTTCTTTCGCAGCACGTGAAGCAACGTCACGGGGAACCAGGTTACCGAATGCCGGATAACGGCGTTCCAAGTAGAAGTCACGGTCTGCATCAGGAATATCGGTCGGTTTCTTAGTTCCTGCCTGCAATGCCTTGGCATCTTCCAGCTTTTTCGGAACCCAGATACGTCCGTCATTACGCAATGACTCGGACATCAAAGTCAGTTTAGACTGCTTGTCACCGTGTACAGGGATACAAGTCGGGTGGATCTGTGCAAAGCAAGGATTGGCAAAGTAAGCACCTTTGCGGTAAACCTGCATAGCAGCCGAACCATTTGACGCCATAGCGTTGGTAGACAAGAAGTAAGTATTACCATAACCGCCGGTACCGATAACTACCGCATGGGCAGCGAAACGTTCAATCTTACCTGTAACCAAATTACGGGCGATAATACCACGGGCGCGTTCCACACCTTCGTTATCCTTAATCAGCACAACGTCCAACATCTCATAACGAGTGTACAACTTCACGTTACCACGCTGAACTTCACGGCTCAATGCAGAATAAGCACCCAGCAACAACTGCTGTCCGGTTTGACCGCGGGCATAGAATGTACGTGAAACCTGAGCACCACCGAATGAACGGTTATCCAGCAAACCACCGTATTCGCGAGCGAAAGGAACACCTTGAGCTACGCACTGGTCGATGATAGCATTTGACACTTCGGCCAGACGATAAACGTTAGCTTCGCGTGCACGGTAGTCACCACCTTTGATTGTATCGTAGAAAAGACGGTAAACAGAGTCACCATCATTTTGATAATTCTTAGCAGCATTGATACCTCCCTGTGCAGCGATAGAGTGTGCACGACGGGGAGAGTCCTGGATACAGAAGTTTAATACCTTGAAACCCAGAGCACCCAGTGAAGCAGCAGCCGAAGCACCTGCCAAACCGGTACCTACCACAATAATGTCAAGACGACGTTTGTTGGCAGGGTTTACCAATTTTTGATGAGCTTTATAATTGGTCCATTTCTCGGCTAAAGCGCCTTCAGGAATTTTAGAATCTATAGTAGCCATATTCATTTACAATTTTATCATTTACAATTTACGATTAGCAAGCACCACAAGCGAGTGATTTCACGAAGTAGATAACGACTACTGCTGCAAAACCAAGAACTACCAAAGTAGAGTAGATGTTACCAATAGTCTTCCAACGCTCGAACCAGATTTTATTGCTCCAGCCCAAAGTCTGCAAAGCACTCCAGAATCCGTGAGTCAGGTGGAACCACAAAGCTGCTAACCAAATGAGGTAAAGCACTGTAAATACAGGGCATCCGAATGTTTCACGAATGTAAGCGGCACCGTCTGTAGGACCGAATGCGCCCAAATCATGAACACCGATAATTTCGGCAAACTGCATTTTGTACCAGAAATTGGCAAAATGAAGAGCCAATCCGGCAATGACAACAATACCCAGGACAAGCATGTTCTGAGATGCCCATTCCACAGTTTTAGGTTTAACGTTCACTGCATAACGTTCGCTACCGCGAGCTGCACGGTTCTGCATGGTCAACCAGAAAGCGTAGATGATGTGAATTACAAACAGAGCAGCCAGCCCGGCAGTTGCAACCAACGCGTACCAGTTAGCTCCCAAGAATTCACAAATCATGTTGTAAGCATCTTCCGAGAAGAGCGCAACAAGGTTCATCGCCATGTGAAACGTCAGAAACAGGACAAGGGCGATACCTGTGACACTCATCACCACTTTCCTTCCAATAGATGAATTACTTAACCACATAAATGATTGAATTTAAATTATTTAATTGTTTGAACTAAAATATCCTCCAGTACGGTCTGTTACACGATGCAAAATTAGAAGATTTATTGAGATAACACAAGCGATTACGGAAATAATTCTTTAAATTCAATCAGATAATGTGTATTCTTTCCATAAAATAATCAGTTCATTGAACATTTCGCACTGTTTCTGTAGAGATGATGTGCACATCGTCTCTACTACATGGCATATACAAAATGTACAATTTCATACAGCGCATGGTTCAAAAGAAGCCATCTTCGGAACATTCAAAAAGGATAAGTTAAACTTTATTAATGTCTATTTTTCGTGACAAAATATAGTCCCAAACATTTCCATTAAGGCTGTTTATACATCTTTTTATGCCCGTTTTAGCGCAATTTCCTGACTACAAAACCGGCACATATCCGGCACATTTAGTTAACAAACCCTAATGCAATTCGAAGACCTTCCTATAAATCAGCTGTTTACAAACAATCCGTCAGTAGCCGGCGCGGTTACAAGCCTGAGTAGAAACGGGCAGATACAAAAGGTAAAGCAGGACTTGCAAAGACCTGAGTTAGAACGATTTGAGTTTTTTAATTTATAAATTAAATTTTATTTGTTATGAGAAAAAAGTATTTAAGTGCACTGCTGTTCGGAGCGTTATTGGTCGCTTCAACAGGAACTTTTACTTCATGTAAGGATTACGATGACGACATCAGCAACTTGCAGACACAAATCAACGATGTAAAGACTGCTATTTCTGAATTGCAGGCTAAAGTTGACGGCGGCAAGTATGTTACTGATGTTGTAAAAGAAGGTGACGGTATCAAAATCACTTGGAACGACAACTCGTCAAGCGTAATCGAAACTATCAAGGGTGCTGACGGTACCATCGTTACTATCGGTGAAAACGGAAACTGGTTCATCGATGACGTAGACCAAGGCATTTCCGCTAAAGGTGAAAAAGGCGACAAAGGTGACAAGGGTGACCAAGGCGAACAAGGTCCTGCCGGTCCTCAAGGTCCTCAAGGAGAAGCTGGTGCTGACGGTCACGATGTACAAATCATCGATGGCTATTGGGCTATTTGGGATGCAGAAAAAGGCGACTATGTTAAGACACAGTCTCTCGCTGGCGGCGTAATCGCTGTAGAAACTGATGGTGGATATAACTTCACTATTACAGATGCAAACGGCGAACAGCAAACCATCTTTGTTCCGACAAGTGCTACAATGGGATACATTGACATCTTGGATTATGACCAAGTAAACTATGCATATCCTACATATTTGTCAAGCATGAAAGCCTTGTATGGCATCAATGAAAAAGATGTAACATACGGTCCTACCGGTTCTCAGAAGACATTGGCTAAAGGTCTGTACATGACTCTTGACCGTGACCTGATGGTTGTAGTCAATCCGCAAGGTACCGATGCATCTGACTATGCTTTCAACCTGATGAACTCTGCAAATCAAGATACAGAATTGAAGTTCAAAGAGGCTGTTCCGTATGAAGGAGATGCGTTGCTTTCAAGAGCAACTTCAGCAAATGGCATTTGGGTTTTGCCGCATGACTTTACCCGTTACGAAAACATTGAAGAGGCAAGAACCAAAAACTATTTGTTATTTAAAGAAAATGACGAGGATGCTTATGCCTTGTCTTTGACTGCTTCTTTGAATAATACAACGGTGAAGACTCCGTATGATTTGAAAGCTGAGTTGAAGAAAATTGGTGCAGTGAATGTAGGTTTGAAAAAGTTGGAAAACTGCGCCGTTAATGTAGAATATGCTCCTTCAATCAATTGGACATCACCGACGCAGGATGCTGCTGCCGTTTATGACTACTGGTTGACTTTCGAACAATCTGCAGATAATCTGAAAGCTGTTCAGCTATATGGTGCAGAAATCGTTAACGATGGTCATTCTTTCAAATATACAAGAGAAACTGGTGTAAACAATTACGTGAAATTGGTTTACAACTATATTTTGATGGATGGTACTGTAGTTCAGGGTGATAAAGCTCCACAATTTACAGCTTATATGCGTGAAGAAATGGCTACAGAAAAAGAACTCACCTTGAATCGTCTGAATGTAGCTTTGGATGCGGAACTTATTTCTAAAGATTATCCGGAATTCAATCATCCTAATGGCGTTTGGGCTGAAATACCTGCTGACGCAAAAGTCTTTGCACTGAATACGGAAGCATATTCATTAAGCGATTTGTTAACTCAAATGAGCGATGTGGAAAAAGCCGTATGGAATAGTGCTATAGAACATAATTCTGTACGTGTAGACATCATCGGCGGCGAAGGTGACAACAACGATGATGGGCAGAACTGGGCTAATGCAATCAATGTAGGCTATCAGATTAAAGATAATGCTATTACATTCCAGTTCTTGGTATGCAAAGATTATGATTATAACTTCAAGTTGAATAATGCATATCAGTTGACATTCACTGCACTTGATGAAGATACCCAGACTCCGGTAGCATCTATCGTATTGCCGTTTGAATTTACTCAACCGACTTTGGATATCACTCGTGTAGATGGTGAAAAAGCTATTTGGGTTAGCGATACAGAATTGAAACTGTATGGTGATAAAGTCACAAAAGATGGTACAGACTATATGTACGCTCCTCTTTACGAAGCATTTACAACAGCTTACGAAAAGAAATATAGTGATTTCGTATCTAATGCTGAATACTATTTCTTAAGCCTTAAGAATAAAGCTATTTATGACGGTTTGTTTATGGGCACTCCGTGGAGAGATGCTGGTGAACCAGCTCAGTCTTTGGAGAATTTGGATTATTCAGCTACAGCTGAAGGATGGAGCACCTCAATTAATGTATCGGATGTTCTTGACGAGACTAAGTTGGCAATTCATGCAGATTACAAGTTCTATGGTGTATATCCTGCAACAGAAGAACAAGTGAAAGACTTTACATTGCAATTCGCAAGCTTGCTGGGTGATGCCAAGGACGAAGATATCGTAACTAAGGATCCGGATTACACTGTACACAATGTAACTCGTGAAGTTATCTTAGATGACGAAGACTTTACTTTAGTTGATGCATTAGGCGATTCCTTCTACTTGTTCGATGGTGTTAAGGCTGATGGCACTATTGATAACCGTTCTGATATGAACCGCCGTCAAGGCTTCGAAGAGGGAACTGAAGGCTTCGAAACGACATTCAAACTTGCTATGGGTACAGAAGGTCAAAAAGTTACCAATGTAACAGTAGAAGACATAAATGGTGATCCTCTTAATATCGACGTATTATTAGGTGTAGCTGGCACAGCTACAGTAGACGCGAATGGTACTATTACTGTAGAGGCTAGCAAGAACGCTGGATATTACGAAAACAAATATACAAAGACTAACGGATGGGCTGCTGCTACTAATAACAGTAATGCAATCATTGTAACCAACTTACCTGCTAAACAAGCTAATAAACCTGCTGGCTATGCAGCTGTACCGGGTGGTATCATGATTCAGTTACCTGCTAATGTCGGTACTACCGAGCCTGTAGTCCTCAAGTTCGAATTGATTGACGTATTCGGTGTAACGAAGACTCTGTCTGTAACTGTAAAAGCTGCGAAATAATAACAGCCTAAGCAGAATAATTCAGAATAACATTGCTTACTAAGATAAGAGAGGCGTTCCCAATCTCATAATGGGAAACGCCTCCTTTTCTTTTTATCTTTACATTAACCTTTAAATTACGGATATGAAAAAATGAATTCCACATTTCACCCAATGAACTGTAGGGGCGTATCGCATACGCTCTGAAATCATCCGCGTGGATAAGTTGGCGCATTCAGGGCGTATGCGATACGCCCCTACATAGCTGTTTGCGAAATTCATAAATAGTAAATCGTAAATAGACAAATAGTAAATCAGACGGTTTTCCAGTCCTCCACCGTCCCCGTTTCGGAAGAGA
>ERZ827181.2222-NODE-2222-length-17550-cov-3.624864_pt1 | contig 17550 bp, 12 predicted proteins | sample MGYA00519778_ERZ827181 | MGnify/ENA primary metagenome ERZ827181 (study PRJEB31778, sample SAMEA3449273) | human gut metagenome | biome: human gut; feature: human-associated habitat; material: faeces | place: United Kingdom | collected 2010/2012 ...
TGCTGTAACCGCGTCATGTGGATCCTCTCCACGAAAACTCGGAAGCTCCATCTTGTAGTCTGTACCACATGCAAAGATCAATGTAACTGCATCTGCGTCAGATACAGTGATGGATGGATTTGAACCATTTGTATTTGAAGAAAGGCTTCCTCCCTCGTTGATAACCTTCAACTGTGCTTCAATGTTCAATCCGTTTCCGCCTAATGCATCACGCATTGTGATTGTGTCACCGTCAACTGTACTCTTATGAGTTCTTCCTCCGATCAGACTCTGAAGATTTGTATCAAAGTTGATCTTTCCTTTCTGGTCTGCGCTCAGACGTACTGCCATTACATTATCCGGGTAACTGTCAAAGTATTCTCTTGTATAATGAACCCCTTCATAATCATAGTTTACAGTTGCCAAGGCTGTACGCATATCCAGATCTCTGACATAATTGGACACTTTTGATGAATCCTGATTATTGGAGATATACAGGTTTGCATAATCCTTCGGTGCGCTGTATCCTACCAAATCTCCCATGAGCTTGTTCAACCAATCCATTGCCTCACCTTTTGTATTGGTTCCACTTGCCTCATAGGAATCTTCATTAAATCCAAAGACATACTCTGATTTATCATCCAATTTCTCACGGATCGCATTCAGATCATCTTTGATTTTCTGAAGATCTGCATCTGTCTCTGTTTTGTTTGTTGTACCATAGCTATAGCCATTATAACTTGTCGGTCCACCTTCCCAGACAGTTTTTTCATTAATATGGATCTTGTCTTTATTAATGCCGCCGAATACAAGACTTCCCATATAGCCATTTCCGATTGCTAATGACTGCGTCTGCCAATCTGTTGCCGGTTCATCATACCAGACTCTCAAAAGATTATCATTCTTTGCAGTTTCTTCTGCGATAGCCGCCACCGGTTCCTCTGCAAAAACGGTTGTCGGAACTAACGAAACAGCCATTGCTGCAGCTGTTGTAATTCCGATAAGTTTTTTTAACCTTCTTCTCATTCTTTTGCCTCCTAGTTTTTTAGGTGAACAGTTTTCTTTCTGTCCCTGCGTTGTGTTCACATTCGTTTGCAAATCACAACTTCACAGACATTACTGCCTGCATAAACCTCCTTCCGCTTCTTTTATATTTCAACAGCTCCTATAACCTCTGTTGTTTGCATTGCTGCCACTGTTTATTTATGCAGTTCACAAAATATACGTTTTTTCTTCACATTTCAAACATATTTTTTTCACATTTAGTCGTTCTAGAATCATACCATAGTCACTGAATAAAATCTTGGACAATATAGGACATAAAATATGATAATTTTCACTTTTCCGTTATTCTGTATATTTCCACCTTATTTTTTCTTGCACTTTTTGTATATTTTTATATTATTTTCTTTTTCGTTTCTTATACCTTTTGTTTTATTTGCTAATATGTGACAATTTCTATGGTGTTTTTATAAATCGCTTTGTATATTTATGCACTCAAAAAAGCCCTGATGATTTTTTAAATCATCAGAGCTTTGAATTCTTTATTCTGTTTTTAACTTTCTTTTCCTTCACCCGCAAAGTATTCTTTCACAAGCTTTACAACTACACCTGACAATAAGAACACTGCGATCAAGTTTGGAATCGCCATCAGACCATTGAATGTCTCGGCAATATTCCACATCAATCCAAGTTCCATTGTAGCACCTACAATTGCAACGAGTGCATAGAGTACCATGAATGGCTTATTCGCTTTTGTACCAAGAAGGAATTCCACACATCTCGTTCCGTACAATCCCCATCCGATAATCGTAGAAAATGCGAAGCAGCACATTGCAACAGCTGTAAAGATAGATACCCAGTTTCCATAAGTGGATGTAAATCCAAGAATAGTAAGTTCTGCTCCTGCCGCCTCTCCATATCCAACCGGAACACCGCTGCACAGAATAACGAGTGCTGTCAATGTACAGATTACAATGGTATCAACAAATACTTCGAAGATTCCGAAAAATCCCTGCTTTACAGGCTTTTTCGTATCTGCACATGCATGTGCGATAGAACCTGTACCAAGTCCTGCCTCATTAGAGAAGATTCCTCTGGAAACACCTTTCTTCATACTCATAAAGAAAGATCCCACGGCGCCTCCGGTCACAGATGCCGGTGAAAATGCACCTTCGAAAATGGATCCAAATACGCTCGGAATGTTCTGGAAATTCAGAACAACAACGCCAAGTGCCAGAATCACATAAATTGCTGCCATAAATGGAACAAGCTTTTCTGTAACCTGTCCAATTCTCTTAATTCCTCCAAGAAGGATCATGCCGATCAGGATAGCAAGTACAATTCCGATAATCAGATTTAATGTTCCAACAGAATCCTTTTCTATGATTCCATAATTAAAAAGTGCAGAATCGATTGCTGTTGTAATTGTATTCACCTGTGTTGCATTTCCCGTTCCAAATACAGTCAGAACTCCGAATGCAGCGAACAGATAAGCCAGCCAGTGCCAATGCTTTTTCAGACCATTTTTGATATAATACATCGGTCCACCGACACGATCTCCTTCCGCATTCGTCTCATGGAAATGAACTGCAAGAGTAACTTCTGAAAACTTTGTACACATTCCAAGAAGTGCTGAGATCCACATCCAGAACACTGCGCCCGGCCCTCCGATTGCGATTGCTCCTGCGACTCCGGCGATATTTCCTGTTCCGACCGTCGCCGCCAATGCGGTACAAACTGCCTGGAACGGAGTCAGTGCACCGTCAGATGCATCTCTTTTGCGGAGCATCCTTCCGATCGTCACTTTCATCGCATACGGAAATTTTCTGATCTGAAGGAAGCCGGTCCGGATACTTAAGTAAAGCCCGACTCCAATAATGCAGATCATAGCCGGAACGCCCCAGATAAAGTTGTTCACAGCACTATTTACTGATTCTATCGTAGATAACATACTTCTCTAATTCCTTTCTTTTATGATATTATTACGCGACTGTTCATCACATTAAATCGATAAATCATTAAAATAACTTTTAAATTATACCATAAAAGTGGGGAAATGTATAGAATTATTCCAATACTTCTTTCGAATCAAACTGATCCATAAACTCCGCATATTTTGCTGAATTTTCAAATACCGGCTTATAATTTTTAACAAGTTCTCTGCTTCTTGCTGCTTTTTCTTTCAAAAGTCCATAGGCTCCAAGTGCAAACATCTTCGCAGTGACAATATAAGCTTCTTCCTCATCCGTCACTTCAAATTCTACCTGATGGAGTCCACCCTTTACACCACCTGTATTAAATGTATATACAGGCATTAAGTGCTGGACATCACCGACATCTGTAGATCCGCCCGTATGTCCTGATGCCTCGATCACATTTGTTTCCGGTGCAGAAAGTTCTGCTGCTCTTTTTAATTCTGGGAGTGCTTCTTCCGCAAGTGTCGGAAGGTATCCCGGAAGTGTTGTGATTTCAACCTTCGCTCCCATTGCAGTAGCCCCTGCGTGAAAGGATCGGTCTGTTTTCTTCGCTGCATCTGTAAACGCCTCGATTGTTTTAGCTCTTACCAATGTCTCTACTACAACTTCATCAGGCACTACATTTACCAGGTTGCCACCCTTTGTAATGATCGGATGGACACGGACACAATCCTCATCACGGAATGTCTCTCGATTCAGACCGAGTGCCTGCAGACCAAGTGACGCCGCCGACAGAGCATTTACACCTTGTTCCGGTGTTCCTGCCGCATGGGCTGCCTTACCTAAACAATGGATCACTTTAGATACAAATCCATTTCCGGTTCCACTTCCTACTATGATGTCATCCCCCGGTGCAATGTGATGTGTAATACAAAGATCAATATCATCAAATGCGCCGATACGAAGCAGCTCACATTTTCCACCGCCATATTTTATTTTTCCCTGTGCACGCAGTTCATTTTTGAATCCAATTTCACCATACTCTTCCGCCGGTGTTGCAAAAAATACCACCTGTCCATCCAGTTTTTCCGCGATCTCCGGAACTGTAAGAGCCAGTGCCGCACCAAAGATTCCAGCCATCTGTGCATGATGTCCGCAGCAATGTGCCGCATCTGTCTCTGGATTCGCATGAGCATGCTCCGGAATCCTAAGTGCATCAAGCTCTCCAAGAAGTGCAAGGCTTGCTGTATCTTTCTTTTCTTCATTTAAATACGCTTTTGTTCCTGTAATTGCAAGTCCGGTTTCTGTGCGCAGACCTAATTCTTTCATCTTTTTTATGAATTTTTCTGCTGTATTGAATTCTTTATATCCAAGTTCTCCATGATCGTATATATCTCTGGCAAATTCAATAATCTCATCTCTGTGCTGATCGATTGCTTCTAGGATTAATTTTTCTGTCTGATCCATTTTCATCACTGCCTTTCTTAATTATTGAAGCTCCTCCGGGATCCACCATAATCCATCATTGTTTTCTTTCATATACTGTTTGAATTCATCTGAGTGGTATGCGTCCACGATTGCCTGTGCCCAATCTGCATCTTTGTTCTCTTCTTTTACAACAACCTGAAGTACAAGATAATCTGAAATATCTTCATTGGCCAGTGCTGTAGAAGCATCAATGCCTGCATTATATACAACACTTCCTGTGATTGCAATATAATCAAAATCAGATTCTGCTGCCGGAATTGTCATGCTGTTCATTTCTGTAAATTCAATATTATGTGGGTTCTCTACAATATCATCCTGTGTAACTGTAGATGGATCAGCCTTCTCGTCAAGCTTGATCCAGCCGATTTTCTGAAGCATCAGATAGCAGCGTGCTGTGTTGGACGCATCATTTGGGACTGCAACCTTCGCACCATCCGGGATTTCATCTACAGAATCGTATTTTTCTGAATAAACTCCTGCCGGAACAGTTGGAATCGGACTGATTGCAACCAGATCTGCGTTATAACTCTGATTGAAACTGTCCATGTATTCTGTATGCTGTTCTACATTGACATCTACATCTCCATCATTCAGTGCAACATCTGCTGTCTGAAGATCTGAAAGGTCAACAGCTTTCAGAGTATATCCTTCTTTCTCAAGGATTGGAACGATTGCATCTTCGAAAAGTTCTGTATATGGTCCCTGGGATTTTCCATAGACGATTTCCTTTTTCTCTGATGTATCCGCGTCACTTTTCTTCGTATCTCCTGAACCTGAATTTCCGCATGCCGCCAGGCTGAATGCTGTTGTAGCTACTAATAATCCTGCAATAATTTTCTTGATTTTCATAATATTATTCTCCTTATTTCTCATTCTTTTCTTTATAAAAATTATCTGTGTTGTCTGAGTTTTCTTGAAATTGTATTTCCTGCAAGCTGAAGAATCTGTACAAATACAACCAGTACAACTACAGTAAAGATCATCAGTGGTGTATTCATCCTCTGATATCCATAAGTCAGTGCCAGGTCTCCGACACCTCCTCCGCCTACATATCCAGCCATTGCTGATGCTCCAAGCAACCCGATCGTACCTGTTGTCAATGCGAGTACGATAGATCCAAGTGTTTCCGGAAGCAGAAAATACCGAATCGTCTGCCAGGTAGATGCCCCCATTGCTTCAGCCGCTTCCAGAATACCCGGATTAATCTCCAGTAAGCTATTTTCCATCAAGCGTGCAAGATATGGACTGATATAAATAACAAGCGGGACAAGTGATGCTGTACTTCCGATGGTCGTTCCAACAATTGCCCTTGTCAACGGCATGATCGCTACCAGTAAGATCACAAATGGAATACTTCTTACTATATTAATATAGATACTTACAATATTGTAAAGGGTCGAATTCTCTACCAGTCCTCCTTTACGGCAAAGTACAAGGATCAGTGCTAAAATAATTCCTATGATTGTTCCAATAATCAGTGACCATGCAACCATATATAATGTCTGTCCACCACTGGTCAGTAACTTTTCCAGTGATACTCCAAAATACTCTTGTTCCATTAAATCGCCTCCACTCTTTCTCTGATTACTCCATTCTCATCAATCTGTTTCTCAGCTTCTAATATTTTCTCTTCCGTTCCGATCAGCTGCAAAATGAACACACACATTACATTCTCCTGCAATTCCTGCACGGTCGCTCCCAGAATATTTACTACAATTCCATCCACATGACAGATATCTGAAATCACAGGTCGTTTTACACTGCTTCCGATAAACTTAAGCCTCTCTACCCGGAAATGTTCTTTCTGTTCTTTCACAAGACTTAGAATGCTTTCCGGAATCTGATCATTTACTACAGTCTGAACGAATCTTCTTGTAACAGGTGCCTGTGGCTTTCCGAATACATCAAGCACACTTCCGGCCTCTACTACTTGTCCGTTCTCCATAACTGCTACTTTATTACAGATCATCTGAACAACCTGCATCTGATGTGTGATCAGAAGGATTGTAACTCCCATCTCCCGGTTGATCTTCTTAAGCAGTTTCAGAATGGATTCTGTAGTTTGTGGATCCAGTGCACTTGTTGCCTCGTCACAGAGCAGGATGTCCGGTGTTGTTGTCAGTGCCCTTGCGATTCCCACTCTCTGTTTCTGTCCTCCCGAAAGCTGGCTTACATAAACATCTTTCTTATCTTCCAGTTCTACAAACCGGAGTACTTCTTTTACTTTCTTATCAATCTCTTCCTTTGGTGCCTTTTCAAGAATCAATGGCAATGCAATGTTGTGATACACTGTTTTTGATTCAAGAAGATTAAATTGCTGAAAAACCATTCCGATTTTTCTTCTAAGCTTGCGAAGCTGCGTTTTTTTCAGATTCCCAAGATTTTCTCCCTGGACTATAACATTTCCCGTATCCGGTGTCTCTAATCCGTTTACCAACCGGATCAAAGTTGATTTACCTGCTCCGGAAAATCCGATAATTCCGTAGATGTCACCTTTCTCTACATGAATGCTGACATCCTGCAGCGCATGTACTGTACCGTATTTCCCGGAAAATGTTTTGTTTGCATGTTCTACTTTTATCATACTCATCACTCCATCTATCATTTGATGTAACACTGTTACTTTTTCGCATCTCAGATTCGATAGGCGTATGATACACCTTATTAACCTACTACGTCAATAGGTTTTATATGTTTTCGGCGTTTTGCTTTTATATTCCTATCTGTTTAGTAGGTTATTAGTGCATTTTAACCAGTCCCACTATAAGAATGCTGTTCACACATCGTGTGAACAATACCGGCTGGCAACACTTGATTTCTGAATCTGAAAATTTTCATTGCATTACCATAGGACTTTCTATTATAATAGAAATGTTATAGACGATATAAAACGAAACAATTTCAAAAATGTATCGTTTTTTGAGATTGTCTCTGTATGATTACAAGTATTTTTTGTAGAAAGGATTAACTAATTCATGTGGATTGCAGATAATTGGAAAGACTACGAAATTCTTGACTGCTCAGGTGGCGAAAAGCTTGAGCGTTGGGGAAATTATCTTCTTGTCCGTCCGGACCCGCAGGTCATCTGGGATACGCCTAAGAAGAACCGCGGTTGGAAAGAGATGAACGGACATTATCACCGTAGCAAAAAGGGTGGCGGTGAATGGGAGTTTTTTAGTCTCCCACAGCAGTGGCAGATCCATTACGGTTCTCTCACATTTAATTTAAAACCATTTAGTTTCAAGCACACAGGACTCTTCCCAGAGCAGGCAACTAACTGGGACTGGTTCTCTGAGAAGATTAAGAATGCTGGACATCCGGTCAAGGTGCTGAACCTTTTTGCTTATACCGGAGGTGCTACACTTGCAGCGGCAGCTGCCGGAGCGCAGGTTACTCATGTAGATGCATCTAAGGGTATGGTGACATGGGCAAAGGAGAATGCGGTTTCTTCCGGTCTGGGAGATGCACCGATCCGCTGGCTTGTCGATGACTGTGTGAAGTTCGTTGAGCGCGAGATCCGCCGTGGCAACACTTATGATGCAATCATTATGGATCCGCCGTCATATGGGCGTGGACCAAAAGGCGAGATCTGGAAGATTGAAGATATGATCCATCCACTCATCAAGCTTTGTACAAAGATTCTTTCCAAGGATGCACTGTTCTTCCTTGTGAATTCTTATACAACAGGACTTGCTCCTGCCGTACTTACCTACATGATCTCAACTGAATTAAAACCTTGGAACGGACATGTAGATTCTCAGGAGATCGGACTTCCTGTTACAGATTCAGGATTGGTTCTTCCATGTGGTGCTTCCGGTCGTTGGGAACGTGACTAGCAAAATCCCAATTATAATTCGTTTGTTACTGGCTTCAAATTTCTGAGTCAGTGGCTATAAATTGTACCTGTGCAAAACGTTACTGCTCACAGTAACTTCTAAACAGCTACAGCAATATTCTAAACAGCAGAAAAGACCAGAGGTTCTTGTTTCAATTTGTAAAACAAGCCTCTGGTCTTTTCATTTATTTATGCTGTTCTTGAACTCCCCTGACAGATTTCTTCAAACTCTTTTAATTTCTGTCTTGCCTGCGGACTTAAGTTTCTTGGCACTTCGATCTGAATGGTTACATACTGATCTCCGTGAACGGATGAATCTTTCATCGAAACGATTCCCTTGCCTCTCAGACGGATCTTGGAACCTGACTGTGTTCCCTCTTTGATCTTGCACATAACATCTCCGTACAAGGTGTGTACCAGTGTCTCTCCTCCGAATACAGCTGTTGTATATGGAACAGATACGGTTGTATATACATCCATACCTTTCCGCTCATATCCAGGTTTCGGAGCAACTGTTACTTTCAACAGAAGATCTCCGGCTTCACCACCACCGGTTCCCGGCATTCCCTTTCCTCTTAAGCGGATTGACTTTCCGTTATCAATACCTGCCGGAATATGAACCTTCAGTGACTGTCCCGGTTGTCCCGGATTCTCCGGATTACTCAGGGTAATAACCTTATCTCCACCAAATGCAGCCTCGTCAAATCCTACAGTGATACCTGCCTTGATATCAGAACCTTTTGATTTAAAGCTTTCACCTCCAAATCCTCCGGTAAATCCTGATGTCCTTCTACTGCGTCCTGAAGTACTTCCTCCATGGAACATATTTCCGAAAATGTCACCAAACATGTCATCCATGTCGCCGCCTTCGAAATGATACTCCTGATATCCGCTTCCCGGTCCGCCATAACTACGGTAAGTACCGCCTCTGAATCCACCGTTTCCGCCGAATCCTCCAAAGCCACCTGCACCTGCATTTCCATATCCGGAACCTGCAGCACCGCTCTGATCAAATGCAGCATGACCGAACTGGTCATACAGTTTCTTCTTCTCCGGATCACTCAGTACAGAGTACGCCTCCGTCACCTCTTTGAATTTCTTCTCCGCTTCTTTATCTCCAGGATTCGTGTCCGGATGATACTTCTTCGCCAGCTTACGATATGCTCTCTTTATTTCTTTATCCTCTGCGCCCTTTGACAGTCCAAGCACTTCATAATAATCTCGTTTCATTCTTTCCACATCCTTCCGAATCTCTTGTTGTTTTGAACATATATAGTTTATTATTTCTCTGTGTTCTACTTGTAATATAGCAGACATTTTTCAAACTGTCAATACAACAAATTAGATTTGTCTGGTTGGCTCAGTCACTATTGAACTATCACTTCTCGTTTGAATAACCAAGTGCTTTTGTCTCTTTATTGTTGAGGACACATGTAAGGCAGGAGCGTTCCGAATACACTTTGTTCCGTATGTTAGTAAGAGCCAGACAGACACCACTCACGGTAACTGCTCTGGCTCTTAGTCAATAAATGTATCTGTTCCATTTACAGGAATCTTAACAGACAAATCAATTTTTATTTCAACAACTCCCGCAGCACCTGATTTACCATTCCAGGATTTGCTTTTCCTTTCATGGCGCGCATTGTCTGTCCAAACAGTGCTCCGATTGCTTTCTCTTTACCACCTTTGAAATCTGCGACTGCCTGTGGGTTGTCTGCAATCACTTTGGCAGCTGTCTCACGGAGTGCACCTTCATCGTTCACCATCTTAAGCCCGTGTTCTTCGACATATTTCTCAGGATCTATATCCTCCTGGAAAATCTGCTTGAATACATCTTTTGCCACAGAACTGTTAATGGTTCCTGCATCCGCAAGATCAATTAATTTTGCCAGGTTCTCCGGAGAGAATGTTAAATCTTCCGGCTCCATTCCATTGTCTTTCATCAGACGGAAGGTCTCTCCGATCAGCCAGTTTGCAACTTTCTTCGGTTTCTCACAGATTGCTGTTGTTGCCTCAAAAAGATCGGCCATTTTCTTAGAACCTGTGATGATCTCTGCGTCATACTGCGGAATATCAAACTGTTCCTTGTAACGCTCCAGCTTCTCCGTACGAAGTTCCGGCTGCTGAGATTTGATTTTCTCGATCCATTCATCACTGATCACGATCGGAACAAGGTCCGGTTCCGGGAAATAACGATAATCCTGTGCATCCTCTTTGGAACGCATTGCATAAGAATGCTCTTTATTGTCATCCCAGCGTCTTGTCTCCTGTACAACCTGTTTTCCTTCTTCGATCAACTCAATCTGTCTCTGACGCTCGCCTTCAATTGCATGTGCGATTGCCTTAAATGAGTTCAGGTTCTTCATCTCTGTTCTTGTACCAAACTGATCGGATCCGACTTCACGAACAGACAGGTTGACATCTGCACGCATAGAACCTTCCTGAAGCTTACAATCAGATGCTCCTAAATACTGCACGATCATACGCAATTTTTCAAGATAAGCAATAACTTCCTCCGCGGAACGCATATCCGGTTCAGATACGATCTCTACAAGTGGCACACCGCTTCGGTTATAATCGACAAGTGAAGTATCATCCCACTCATCATGAACCAGCTTACCTGCATCTTCTTCCATATGCATCTCGTGGATTCTTACTTTCTTCTTTCCCGAACCACTCTCGATCTCTACATATCCATCTCTGGCAATCGGGAGATACAGCTGGGAAATCTGATAGTTCTGCGGGTTATCCGGGTAGAAATAGTTTTTACGGTCAAATTTACATACCTGTGTAATCTTACAGTTTGTTGCAAGACCAATCGCCATAGCATATTCTACAACTTGTTTATTCAACACCGGAAGCGATCCCGGCATACCGGTACATACCGGACAAGTATGTGTATTCGGTGCGCCACCGAATTCTGTGCTGCATCCACAGAAGATTTTTGTCTTTGTAGCCAGCTCAATATGCACTTCCAGTCCAATGACTGTTTCATACTGCTTTGCCATTGTTAACGCACCTCCTTTTCTGACATAAGACCGACAGATGCCGGTGTTTCATGCATCTTCTTTGTCGCACACTCATAGGTATATGCTGCACGGATCAAAGTTTTTTCTTCAAATACATTTCCGATCAGTTGCATACCGATTGGAAGTCCTTTGCTGTCTTTTCCAACCGGAACGCTCATTCCCGGAAGACCTGCAAGATTGACTGAGATTGTATAAATATCTCCCAAATACATCTTCATCGGATCACTTAAGCTCTTTCCAAGCTCCGGAGCAGTTGTCGGTGCTGCCGGTCCGAGAATGATGTCATAATTACGGAATGCACGGTCAAACTCTTTCTTGATTAAAGCTTTTGTTCTAAGTGCCTTCAGATAGTAAGCATCATAATATCCTGAACTTAAGACAAAAGATCCAAGCATGATTCTTCTCTTTACTTCAGGACCAAATCCTTCTGAACGTGTTTTCTTGTACATGTTATGAAGTCCATCGTAATCTTTCGTACGATAACCATATTTCACACCATCAAAACGTTCCAGGTTAGAACTTGCCTCTGCATCTGCGATCGTATAATAAGCAGGGATTGCATATTTTACAAGTCGCAGATCAAACGCCTCAACAATCGCACCCTTTTCTTCGAGTACTTTTGCTGCCTTCATCACAGCATCATTTACTTCAGGATCCAGACCTTCTCCCATATAGTCTCTTGGGATTCCAATACGGAGTCCTTTCACATCATCGACAAGTGCTTCTGTGAAATCACAATCATCACGATCCATGGAAGTGCTGTCCTTCGGATCATGGGATGCAATTGCTTCAAGAATTGCCGCACAATCCGATACATCTTTCGCTACCGGTCCAATCTGATCTAAAGAAGATCCATATGCGATAAGTCCATATCGGGAAACGGTTCCATAAGTTGGTTTTAGTCCGACAACTCCACAGAAAGAACTCGGCTGACGAATGGATCCGCCGGTATCAGATCCAAGTGCATAATAACATTCGGATGCTGCCACTGCCGCACAGGAACCACCGGAAGAACCTCCCGGAACATGCGCTGTGTTGTGTGGATTGCGTGTCGGTCCGTAATAAGACGTCTCTGTTGTACTTCCCATGGCAAATTCATCCATGTTTGTCTTACCAATGATAACCGCTCCTGCTTTTCTGAGGTTCTCAACTGCCTCTGCCGTATAGGTTGGTTTGAAGTTGGAAAGAATCTTTGAACTACATGTGGTAAGCTGTCCCTCGATACACATATTATCTTTTACTGCAACCGGAACTCCTGCAAGTGAGCCTGTCAATTCGCCCGCATCTATTTTCTTCTGAATTTCCTCCGCTTGTGCATAAGCACCTTCTTCATCTATCGTCACAAAGCTATGAATCTCTGACTCCGTTTCTTTGATCTGTCCAATCACTGCATCGACTGCTTCTCGTACAGTTACTTCTTTTGCTTTGATCTTCTCGCCCAGTTCAAGGGCTGTAAGTTTTAATAAATCCATCTGCTCTCACTCCCTTAACCAATTGTCTTCGGCACTTCAAAACTGTCCTCTTTACGAAGTGGTGCATTCGCAAGTGTCGCTTCTTTGTTATCTCCGTTTGTCACAACATCTTCACGGAACACATTCTGTACCGGAAATACATGAGACATCGGTTCGATTCCTGCTGTGTCAAGTTCATTTAATGTATCTATATAATCCAGCATCTGCTCCATGTCTTTTTTCGCTGCTTCTTTCTCTTCCTCTGAAAGTTCCAGCTTTGCAAGGATTCCTACATACTCGATTGTTTCATCGGATATTTTATTTGCCAATTTAATCATCCTTTCTTTCTACTCTGTCTTTGCTAATCCTGACAATTTCCAAAATCAGTATCATAAATTTCTCATCTTATTGCGACCTGTAGCGGTACATATCATAGAAACTGTCATAGTTCTGGTTTTTTACTGAGCCGGACGGCGTCAGGATTAAATCCCCATCATCCACTTCCAGCTCCGTCCCTTCCGGGAAAACTGCATTTCTATAAGATTCTGACCCATCTGTATCATAAAACCAGAGTTCATAGTTTTCATAATTGAGATTTTCATTTTCCTTATCATAAAGATCACCAAGATAAATCTTGTAATGAAGCTCCGCCCAGTCGACTCCTGATGCCTCGGTCACATCATACCATCCTGCCGGGAAATCTGTTCCCGCTGTATAAGTGTTTCCGACTTTCAATGTTACCTGCTCCGTCAGCGGATTTTCTTCCAGCTGCATCTGTTCCGTCTGTGCATTCTCAGAATGAAACTGGACAACCAGTCCTGTATCAATCTTCAGATGACCTCCTGTATACAATCTCACATCGTCCAGATAATCTCCTGCATCCGTATCTGACTCATCTTCACTAAAATAAGAATAGTAATAAATCGAATTCTCAGGATCATCCTGCTGCATGGAGCCTTCTCCTGAGACAAGCTCCACTTCATAAGTCCCTTCCGGGATCTGTGCTCCGATTTCATACTCCCCATATCCTAATACACAGTCATAAGTTGCTCCTGTTTCAGAAAGTTCTCTCGTTGTATTCATATATGGATCATACTCAGACTCCACTTCGCTGCCATCATCATTCCAGTCATAATCTGAGGAATGGAAATCATCCCCAAATGAGGAAATGAAATCACCAACTGAACCTGCAATGCTTGTAAATGATACGATTGCCACGATAATTCCCGCAAGAATTCCACTGATTTTCCTTGCTTTTTTCTGTTCCTCATAAGATCCTGTATGAGCCTTCCTTGCCGGATTAAATACCGTCGGCCCACCTGGCTGCATCTGCCCTGTCTGTGGGATTTCCATCCTCGGATTTTCTTTTTGCTGATATTCTGTCTGCGTTCTTTTCCGTCCGTTATGACTCTCACAGAGATGTCCCGCATCCTTCTTTTTCTCCCGGTTTTTTGTCTCTCCAGTGTCATTCTGTCGTTTCTGGGAATATGTCATTTTTTTCTTGCGGTCAAAACTGCTCTCATTCAGCCTGTAATTCTTTTTGTCTAGCTTTGTGTTATCCAGCCCGCAGGAACTGCAACGGCCATTAATTAATTTACCTCCGCAAAGATAACATTCTTTTTTCTTAAACATAAAGATCCTCCCTCGTTTCTACTCCTTAAGTTTCTGACCACAACATCCTGTGGGCAGTTCTCTTTCTCAGTTCAGACCTTCACATCCAACAGTTTTTTCGTTCAATCCAGAGGATTGACCCGTTTTTGTATTTTCTTCTTATGGTTCCAGACGACTTAAGTCTCTTGGGAATAATGTTGTTTCTCTTACATTGTCTTCGTTCATCATCTTCATTGTCAGACGTTCCATACCTATTCCAAGACCTCCGTGTGGTGGCATTCCATGCTTGAATGCACTTAAATACTGCTCCATGCCTTCATCTGTCATACCTCGCTTCTCCATCTTCGCAAGAAGTTCATGATAATCATGAATACGCTGTCCGCCGGTTGTGATCTCCATTCCTCTGAAAAGCAGGTCAAAACTGAGCGTGTAAGTCGGATCCTCCGGATCATCCATTGCATAGAATGGACGTTTCTTTGACGGATAATGTGTGACAAATACGAAATCTGAGCCATATTCTTCTTTGAAATACTGTCCGATCAGTGCTTCTTCTTCCGGCTCCAGGTCAAATGGATTTCTGATCTTACGGTTATATTTCTGTGATACCAGTTCCTTGGCTACATCGAAACGGACTGCCGGGATTTTGGATACATCCGGGATCTCAAGCTTCAAAATCTGTACTTCTTTTGCATATTCTGTTTTCAGAAGGTTCATGGCATACTGGAGGAATCCTGTTTCCATTGCCATAATTTCTTCGAAGCTGTCAATATATCCCATCTCGAAGTCCAGACTGGTGTATTCATTTAAGTGACGTTTGGTATTATGTTTCTCAGCCCGGAATACAGGGCCTGTCTCAAATACTCTGTCAAATACGCCAACCATCATCTGTTTGTAGAACTGTGGGCTCTGCGCAAGTACTGCAGGTCTGTGGAAGTAGCTGAATTTGAAAAGGTTTGCTCCACCCTCTGCTCCTCTTGCTCCGATCTTTGGAGTGTGGATTTCTGTGAATCCTTGTCCGTAGAGATAATCGCGGAATGCTTTTGTCAGTGCCTCCTGAATTTTAAATTTGGAACGCTCCTGAATATTTCTCAGGGAAATCGGTCTGTAGTTTAATTTTGCTTCCAGGGAAGTGTTCAGTTTCCATTTGTCGATTGCCATTGGAAGTGGCTCTGCCGGTGTTGATAAAATATCAATATGACGAATACGAAGCTCTCTTCCGTGGGGTGCTCTCTCCTCTTCATGCAGGATTCCTTTCACCCTGATCGTCATTGCTTCCTTCAATTCATGAATGGAAACATTTGCCATTTCATTTTCATAGACTGTCTGGAATAAGCCTTCCCTTCTTCTAAGAATGATAAATGCCACATCACCCATATTACGGATGCTGTGAACAGCGCCTTCGATTACGGCTTCCTGGTTCAGGAGATTATTACCTACGAGTTCCTCCCAGGTATTGATTTCTTTTTTCCATGTTCCATCCATAAATTCCATTTCCTCATCCTCCATTTCTTCATTTCTGAAAACCTTTGTGATATCTTCACTGGTTTCAAGTTCAAAAGGCTTTTCGTGCAAGCACAACGACTTTTTGGCTTAAAACCCTGGAATATCAAAAAGGCGTAATCAGAAAATCCGGAGACACTTATCCCCTAGACTCTCTGATTACGCCTTTGTAATCATTCTTCCTGTTATTATCTATTTTATGTTTGTTTGTATTCTTTCTATATATAATATGATGTTAGGGTCAAAATATATTTTGCCTCTAACTTGATATGAACAAAAATATATTCTGTATATTACCACATATTCTGTCAAAATAATATCGTCATTTTTTACAAAATTTTTCCGATTATTTTCAGATGTTTTATTTAGTACATACGATAAATCAAATCTCATCATACATCAGCATAAGCAGCATCTGTGCAGTTTCTACCATATTAGTACCAGAATCCATACTGCATTTCTGGATATGTCTGTATGCTTCCTCTTCTGTCATCTTCTCCGGATTGTAGAGAACACCGGTGACGCCCCACATATAGCCTGCCGCATATTTACTCCACGACTCACCGCCGATCTCATTTTCATCAAACGTATCCTTAATATAATCGGATACCCCGCGCACATAGTAATTATCCGGATTGTCCGTATCATAAAAATCTTCTGAAAACGGCACCAGCTTCTTCTCTGCCATCAGCTTCATGATCATATAATCAGACGGACAGACAAGGTCATACACATCGCCGAGTGTCAGCTGGTTATACAGATCCTCGTTCGTACCGAAGCACGAATACTCAACCTCCACGCGCTTGCCGTACGTCTCGTAATACCACTCGGTGAAATCATCGACCATCGAATTCTCACCGAAGATCTCCGCACCATTTTCAAGCTCCATGCGTTCTTCTTCGTCCCAGTCACCAAGATCGATATATTCCTCCCAGTTGCAGACACGCAGCTTGATCACGTCGTCATTTCCCTGTGCGTGTGTGATCTTTGTTCCCGGCACCATCGCCAGAAATGTCATCATGGCTGCCGCCGCAACGGCTGTCACACGTTTTAATTGGATTTGATCCGACAGCAGACAGCCTGCATGTAGGACATTTTATGGCACTTTGTCTGATGAAGCGTCTGCAGATGGGTGGCAATAAGCCAATTGCTCTGATTGGTGGAGGTACCGCAATGATCGGTGATCCATCCGGAAGAACCGATATGCGTCAGATGATGACAAAGGAGACCATTCAGCATAACTGTGATTGCTTTAAGAAGCAGATGAGCCGTTTTATTGATTTCTCAGAGGGAAAAGCGCTTATGGTAAATAATGCGGACTGGCTGCTTGATCTGAATTATATAGAGGTATTGCGTGAGGTTGGAGCGCATTTCTCTGTCAATCGTATGCTGACGGCTGAATGCTACAAGCAGCGTATGGAGAAGGGACTTAGCTTCCTGGAGTTTAACTACATGATCATGCAGAGCTATGATTTCTATGCGTTGTTCCAGAAGTACGGCTGTAACCTGCAGTTTGGTGGCGACGATCAGTGGTCGAACATGCTTGGTGGTACAGAGCTGATCCGTAGAAAGCTTGGCAAGGATGCACATGCGATGACAATCACACTGCTCTTAAATTCTGAGGGTAAGAAGATGGGTAAGACACAGAAGGGTGCTGTATGGCTTGATCCAAACAAGACAACACCGTATGAGTTCTTCCAGTACTGGAGAAATGTGGACGACGCAGATGTTATCAAGTG
>ERZ827181.2225-NODE-2225-length-17512-cov-2.926104_pt1 | contig 17512 bp, 17 predicted proteins | sample MGYA00519778_ERZ827181 | MGnify/ENA primary metagenome ERZ827181 (study PRJEB31778, sample SAMEA3449273) | human gut metagenome | biome: human gut; feature: human-associated habitat; material: faeces | place: United Kingdom | collected 2010/2012 ...
TGTTCTTCTACATATTCTTCGAAGAACAGATTCAGAATATCACCTTTTTTATGTCTTTCTTCAAATTCAAGATTGTGTGCTTTCGCAAGTTCTCTTGCCTGTTCAAGAGTTTCTACTTCGTTCCAGTCAACACCTGCATATTTCTTAACAGCATCAACCATTGTGATACGCTCGAACGGCTTTCCGAGATCCATCTCGATTCCTTTATATACAATCTGAGTAGTTCCAAGAACTTCCTGTGCAACAAAACGGTACAGGTTCTCTGTCAGATCCATCATGCCATGATAGTCTGTGTATGCCTGATAAAGTTCCATCAGAGTGAATTCCGGGTTATGTCTTGTATCAAGACCTTCGTTACGGAATACACGTCCAATCTCATATACTCTTTCCAGACCACCAACGATCAGTCTCTTCAGATAAAGTTCAAGAGAAATACGAAGCTTAACATCTTCGTTCAGTGCATTATAATGAGTTTCAAACGGTCTTGCTGCAGCACCGCCTGCATTTGCAACCAGCATCGGAGTTTCCACTTCCATGAAGTCACGGTCTGCAAGGAAGTTACGGATTTCTTTCAGAATCTGGGAACGTTTGATAAATACGTTCTTGCTGTCCTGATTCATGATAAGGTCTACATATCTCTGACGATAACGCATATCTGTATCTGTCAGTCCATGGAATTTCTCAGGAAGAATCTGTAAGCTCTTGGAAAGAAGAGTCATGCTTTCTGCATGGATAGAAATCTCACCTGTTCTTGTTCTGAATGCAAAACCTTCCAGTCCGAAGATATCACCGATATCGGATTTCTTAAAATCTGCATAAGAATCTGCTCCGATCGCATCTCTTGCTACATATACCTGAATATTTCCCTGTAAATCCTGGATATTGCAGAAAGAAGCCTTACCCATAACTCTCTTGAACATCATACGGCCTGCGATCGCTACGTGAATCGGGCTTGCGTCCATGATTTCTCTTCTCTCTTCATAATCTTTCTTAACAGCTTCCTTTGCCTGTTCTTCATCAAGACCTGTTACATCTACTTCTGCACGATCTTTGAGAAGTTCTGCCTCATGTGCTTCATAAAGACTCTTCACTTCCATTGAGTGATGAGTCTGGTTAAACTTTGTGATCTGAAATGGGTCTTTTCCATTAGCCTGAAGATCTGCCAGTTTATCGCGACGTACCTTCAGTAACTGGTTTAAATCCTGTTCCTGCTTCTGCTGTGCCACCTTGGTTCCTCCTTATATACTTGTATAATTATTATTTGTTCGTAACTGTTCAGTACCTTCACAGTTACGAGCCAAAATGCATTAAAAATCACCTGCGGTGATGGCATTTTGGCTTGTATGTCTCGGGATTTTGGTACTTACGTGCCAAAACACCTCGCGGGATAGTAGACTACTGAATAGTTACATTTATTCTACATTTCCATGTGATATCAGATGTAACAGAAGATTCCATTCAACAGAATCCTGTATTTTCAAATATCAATTTATCAGATATACAGACAAAAATAAGAAATAACAAACTTCTTATTGTCTTCTTATTATCTGCTTATATAGTCAGAGAAAGGTGCGCGTTATGCCTTTGCATGATAAATCTCTACGCGCACCTCAGTCATCTGTCTCTTATACGTTTCTCTGGATCTCCAGAACTTTGTATTTCATGATTCCTGCCGGCATCTCTACTTCTACTACATCACCTGTATGCGCACCGATAAGTGCTTTTCCTACGGGAGATTCGTTGGAGATTTTGCCTTCAAGGCTGTTAGCCTCTGTGGAACCTACGATCTTCAGCTCGATGTCTTCTTCGAATTCAAAATCGTGTACTTTAACCTTACATCCAACGCTGATCTTGTCCAGATCTACTTCGTCCTCTACAACAACTTCAGCATTCTTTAAGATCTTCTCGATTTCTTCGATACGTGCTTCAATGTCTCTCTGTTCGTCTTTCGCTGCATCGTATTCCGCATTCTCAGATAAGTCGCCCTGTTCTCTGGCTTCCTTAATTTTCTCTGCTACTTCTTTTCTCTTTACTACCTTTAAATCATGCAGCTCTTCTTCTAATTTTTTAAGTCCTGCATAAGTTAGTAAGTTTTTCTTTTCTTCCATAATAACCTTACTCCCTTTCAACATCCGGTATAGTCTTCTGCGTTTCTTTTCGCCCCGGATCACTACATGGATTTATGTGCTTCCTGATACATCATACCTGAAAAAGGGCAGACTTATTCTAGGATATTCACAATTTCTGTATTATACAAAAAAGCACCCGGATTGTCAAGCATTCCGAGCGCCTTTGCTATTGTTTATATTTTTCATTTCACATGGTTTTAACTTTTATGCTAATCTTGATAAAAGCGCCTCCAGAGCTTCATAACTTTCTATGGTGTTTGACTCTCTTCTGAGCCCTGCGCTGTGACGCATACCTGCAGTATACCAGGCAACGTGTTTACGCATCTCACGGATTCCTACGAATTCCCCTTTTAATTCAATCTGTTTTCTGGCATGACGCAGGATCATTTCACGTATTTCCTCTACAGACGGACGTTCCAACAGTTCTCCTGTCCGGAAATAATGGTTCAGTTCGCGGAACAACCAGGGATTTCCCCTTACTGCACGTCCCACCATAACAGCATCACATCCGGTCTGTTTTACCAGTGCTTCTGCTTTCAGCGGAGAATCTACATCTCCGTTTCCAATTACAGGAATGGTAATCGCTTCTTTTACCCTGCGGATCGTATCCCAGTCTGCAGTGCCGGAATAGTACTGCTGTCTGGTGCGCCCATGCACTGCAAGTGCTGCTGCTCCCGCATCCTCAATACGTTTCGCGATTTCAACAATATCTACCGGTTCATTCTCAAATCCGATTCGCACCTTGACAGTCAACGGTTTACTGATTGCAGATGATACTTTTCGAACGATCTCTTCAATCAGATTCGGGTTCTTCAATAATGCAGATCCCTCACCGTTATTGACAACCTTCGGCACAGGGCATCCCATATTGATGTCCAGGATATCGAAATCTCTGTCCTCAATGGATTTCGCAACCTCTGCCATAAGATCCGGTTCACTGCCAAAAAGCTGCATGGAAACCGGGTGCTCACATGGATCAATCTCCATCAGGGCAATAGTGTTCTTATTGTGAAAAGAAATCGCTTTTGCACTGATCATTTCCATACAGATCAGTCCGGCCCCCTGCTCTTTACAGAGCGTTCGAAATGGCAGGTCTGTGACACCTGCCATTGGTGCAAGAACAAACGGATTATCAATTTGTACGTTTCCTATTTTCCACTGCATCTTCATGAATGGTTCTCTTGCCTGTACCGGCTCATTCCTTGTCTGCATGGATTCAGTCCTCACTGCCCGATGTTTTCTTCAGTTCTTCTTCCGGGATGTCTCCGAGAAAGAATACTTTATAATACATTTCCAGAGATTCCAGAAGTTCTTTCTTGTCCTGCTGAAGCTGTTTGATCTTCAGTCCGCTTCCGATCTCATCGTAGCGGGCATCTGCTTCCAGAGCTTCTGTTTTAAACTGAAGTCTGCCGTTTTCGTCAAATTCCAGAGTCAGGATTCCTCCTACATCCTCTGTGTAAAGAACACACATGATCTGAAGTTCTTTCTTCACATGATCCGGAAGTGCATTGAAATCCTGATTAAAATAAAATTTCTTCTCATAGGCACTTGCGCTTTCCTCCCAGGTCTTGAGGTTTTCGTCCAGATAGTAGGACACCAGCGTTATCGCCGTGGGATCTGTGATCTCGATGTCCCGGCACTCCAGGTTGACATAGTCCTGGTAGCTCAGATAGCTGCTGGAAGAAATATACTCACTGCCGTCCGTATTGCAGAACGATACGCTTTCGATCTCCTGCATTGCCGGACGCTGTGCCACGATATGGCTCTGCACCATGTGCATTCCCAGCAGAATGCCTACATTTAAGAGTGCCACAATGCCCAGCCCCGGCAGTGCCGTCAGCAGGTTATGCCACTTCCGAGTGGTAATCAGTTCGTATGCAAAGTAAACCAGCGCCGCAGCCAGATACAAGATCAGATACATAAACCAGCCGTTCCGTGCGGTGTGGTTTACAATGTCCATATACAGCATGCAGGCAATAAAAATACAGATGGTCATGGTCACCACGATGCGGTAGATATGCTGGAGCAGACGGCTGGGCGCAGACTGTCCGGCAGCCTCACTGCGGCGGCGGCAGAACAGGAACGCTGCGATCAGGAAGTACAGCAGTCCCAGCAGGAACGTATACAACAGCGGCTGCCAGCCCGGAGACAGAACATCTTCGGCAACCGTCCCGGAATCTGTGATGCCAAAGACGGCGCTCACACCGGCAAACAACAGGTTATTGCCATTCCGGAAAAATCCCATATTCATAGAATCCGTGAGAAACGGCAGCGATCTTACCATAGAGTTCTGCAAAGCAAAAGCACAGAACCGTGGCAAAAAAAGCAGGATACCCGAAAAGAGAATATTGGTGAAAACTGTACCGGTGATACTCATGGAAACCAGAATGCCGGAGACCACCAGAAAGCTGATGCAGAAGATGCTTGTTGCAAACGGCAGCAGGCTGTCTTTCAGCAGTACGATATAATTGTGTGTAAAGCTGCAGGTGATCAAAGAAGTCAGCGTTCCCAGCAACAGCAGCACCACCACCCAGGTCAGCACTGACCCGGCATAGCTGAGGTATAAGGTAATGCGCTTACAGGGCAGCGCATGGTACAGGTCCGATGCGGCACGGCTGTCCAGGAAGTGGAACAGGATCAGCGTCATCAGCGGCGCAGCCACCAGCACCAGCAGCATAACGGGGTTCGCACTCCATGCCTCATAGACCACCTTGGTGTGATACGGACTGGCGCTCATTTCGATCACCTGTGCCACCGGCGCCAGAACAGCGCCCAGCACGATGATAACAGCGGCAAAAATGCCGATCATCTTACACTGCCGAAAACCCTCCCAGAGCATTTTCAGCGAAAAAGTCATTTTTTTGCGTTTCATCTCAGAAATCCTCCCCTAGCGTGAAGATATGCCACGGCACACACCGCAGCCAGCCCCAAGACCACCAGCAGCAGCACCAGTGAATTCACCATCTGGCGGCGCATCTCCCGGCGGTCGTCCCGATTAAGATTCTGCATGGCGGTTCTCCTCCTCTATTAAATCATCGATCTGGAACGTATAGCCCAGCGTCTCCATTTCATAAGTAAAGACCTCTTCCAGCGACAGCGGCAGCACATCCAGCAGGATCGGATCCATAGCACGGAGTTTCTGCACGATATCTTCCCGTTCACCGCTGACGATCAGATTGGCGACGCTGCCGCTCTTCTCGTAGTGGGAGATCTGGATGCCGTCAAACTTGCTCTTGTCATAGTCCTCCCGGAAAGCGATCTGGATCTTGAACTGTGAAGTTTTCAGATTCTCGATGTCGCTTTCCAGCACCAGACCGCCTTTGTGCAGCAGTGCCAGCTGGTCGCAGATATCCTCCAGTTCCCGCAGGGAGTGGGAGGTAATAATGGCAGATGCGCCACGCTCCAGCACGTCCTCGCAGATCAGCTTTTTCACAAAGCTGCGCATCACCGGATCCAGACCGTCGAAGGTCTCGTCGAAGAACAGATAGTCCGGGCGGCAGGACAGCGCCAGGATGGTCGCCGCCTGGCGGCGCATTCCCTTGGAGAACTGTCCCAGGGATTTGTTCCGGGGCAGCTGTAAATGACCGCACAGCTTTTCGAAACGATTTTTATCAAAGTCGGGGTACAGACTCTGATACATCCGTTCCATCCGGTTCAGATTCGCCCCGGCGAGAAAGTACAGCTCATCCGGCACATAGGCGATGCGCCGCTTTACAGCAGGATTATCCCACACCGGCTGACCGTCAATGAGAATTTTGCCGGCATCCGGATGGTATACGCCGGTGAGCGCACGCAGGAACGTAGACTTTCCGGCGCCGTTCGAACCGACCATGCCATAGATGCAGCCCGAACCGATGGAACAGGAGACATCCTCCAGCGCCGTAAAATCATGAAAGCGCTTGGTCAGGTTTTTGACTTCGATCATACTCATTCTCCTCCCTTCTGCTGTTCCTTTGCAGCAGTAAACGCCTGTTCCACACAGGCGGTGATCTCCTCTTTCGTCACGCCGGCCATCGCCAGCGCCGTCAGCATCTCCGTCAGATCTTTCATCTTCTCTCGCCCTTTCTCCAACAGCTTTTGCTTTGCATCCGCACAGACATAATATCCTTTTCCCGGCACGGACTGTATCAGTCCTTTGGCATCCAACTCTGTATACGCCTTTAAGATCGTCCGGGGATTGATGGAATTGGTCATCGAAACGCTCCGCACAGACGGGATCTGACCGCCCGGCTGCAGCACATCCGTCAGAATGAACTGCTGCACCTGCTGGATGATCTGTTCATAGACCGGTTCTCTTGACATCGGGTCGATCTGGAACATGGCAAAACCTCCATTCTATTTTTACACAAACACCACGCTGCATCCACTGCGTTGTATGTATTGTAAGTGTTGTACTTCTCATGCAACACGTATAGTATACCATATCCAAAAGCAGTTGTCAATAGGAAATGGAAAAAATTTTTTTTGCCCAGCCAATTCTATTATAAAGTGAAATCCCCAGTCCTCACCATGAAACATTTTTCCAAAAGCGGTGTATATATAAGCGAACGTTCAGAAACGAGGTGATCCCATGGAACAAAATTGGAGCGCACGCCTGCGGCAGGGCGACGAGGACGCATTGTGCGAGATCATCCGGCAGCGCACCGGCTATGTCAGCACCATCCTCCGCAATTTCTCCCGCAGCACCCTGCCGCCGGAGGATCTGGAGGAGCTTTCCGCAGATGTATTCCTCCGGCTCTGGCGCAGCCGGGACAAGCTGAAGGACGGCGCCGATCTTTCCCCTTATTTAGCAGCCATTGCACGAAACTGCATGAAGAACTATTTCCGCACCCAGGGAAAGCAGCCGCCTGTCCGGCAGTCTTATGAAGACCTGCTCCTGTCCGACAAAAGCGACCTCTGCGGCGATGCAGAGACCACCGAGGCAATCGCCTGCCTCATCCGGGCGCTGGACAAGCTGGAAGAGCCGGACCGCTCTCTGGTGATACGCTTTTACTTCTATGGAGAAAAGACCTCAGCATTGGCAAAAGCCTGCGGTCTGACCGACACTGCTGTCCGGCTCAGACTCCACCGAAGCAGAGGAAAACTCCGGAAATATATGATCGAAAGGGGTTTTGACCATGCAGAATAAAAACGATTGGTTTGCACAATATCCGCCGTTACAGCTGAAAGAAGAAACGCAGATGGCAGAACAGGTCGAAAAGCGTGTCTTGCGCCGGATCGCCGAATCTTCTCAGCCCACAGAAAGTGAGGTACTCCCCATGAAACAGAAATCCAAACTCCGCCGCATTCGTCCGATCATCTTTGCCGCAGCCGCTGTTGCTGTCGGCGCAGTCTCCCTGGTGACCGCCAACGCAGCCACCGGCGGCGAGATCTTCTCCAAGCTCTCCCTCTATATCAACGGGGAGAAACAGGACTATGACGCCGACCTGGTCAGCCAGGACGGTGACGATCTGACATATAAGGTAAAAGACAAGAACGGCAACGAGTTCACCTATGAAGAGAACAGCAACTCTGTTATGGTGAAGTCCGACGGCGACACACAGGGCGATGTCGAGATCGAAGTGGACGGCAGCGTTCCTTCCGCAGACTAAATATGTCCGGCGTTTTCCCGGCGGTACAGCAAAACGGTATGGCAATTTTATTCTGCCATACCGTTTTTTGTTGCATTATCAATTCATTTTCGAAAATGCAGAATGATATAATTTATTCTTTTATCTTATTCGTATCAAAAATATGGAAGTTTCAAAAAGTGCAACGATATTATTCCAACTTCACTAAACCATCCATTTTTCGGGTGTGCTATAATATAAGTAGAAAAAATGAGAAAAATCACAGTAATTTGATATACAGCCGCAAATTTCTGAATACACAGAAAAAAGATGCTGCTGTTCCCGGATGCACTCGGCATTCGGTAAACTACTGTTTCAGCAGCTGCCGCAGGCACTGATTCTGCAAAAAGGGTGCGATCAGATGCCGAACATCTGCGGTACTGCCGCAACGCTTGGGGGAGCGTAACAACATGACAAAAAATCCTATGAAGAATTTACCGGCATCCGCCCCGGACACGGTAGATGTGGTGGCAGAGTCCAACTATGGTACCACATCCGAGGCATACAATAAAGCCTTTCGTACCTGGCGCAGCAGCGAGAAGAACGAATATGCGTTCCGCTGCCGAAAGCGCACCAAAGAGGCTGTTTATGTGGAGGGAAAGGGCTATCACGAACCGGACCCGGCAGCCGAAGAGCGGCGTGCCATCATGCAGATCAATATGGTGATCGGCATGGCGCTGTTTGCCTTTCTGCTGATTGAAAACCTGCTGACTGCACTTCTGATGGGTGCGGCGCAGGTCATCGGACTGGACGTGGGATACTGCTACAGCGACGGCACGGTCTACGGCAACCAGACCGCTGTATTAGCCATTCTGATGCTGAAAACCATTCTGAAATATCTGGTGCCGATCTTGATTTTCCGGCTGACTTTCCGGATGCCACGGCGTGTGGCATTTCATCTGAAACCGGATGCCCCACGGGAATTCCCGGCGACCATTGCGGTCACGCTGATTATCTTTGCCGTGACCAACGTGTGGATGCTGTTCTCGCCCATCAACTTCCTCAGCAACAGCACGCTGGGCGAGGCGTATTACACCGTATCCTATATGCGGCCGTCTTATCAGATGGTCTATCTGGTCTTTGAACTGCTGACGGTCAGCATCTGCAAAGAGCTGTTTCTCCACGGAGAAGTCCTTCACGTACTGCGGCAGTTCGGCGACTGGTACGCCATCATCCTCACGGCGATCCTGGCAGTGTGCGTTTCGCACAGCTGGACAACGATTCTGATGGAACTGACATTCTCCATCGTTTCCGGCATTGCCGTTCTCCGGAGCGGTTCTCTGATCCCGTCCATTTTCTGCCGGATGCTGTATCACGTTATGCTGTTCGGACTGTTCGCCATGGAGATCTGGCCGAACCAGACGCTCCAGGCATACCGGCCGCTGTTCCTGTTTCTGGTACTGCTTGTCGGTATCCTGCTCTGTCTCCTGTCCATTCGTCCCACCCGGAAAAGTCCTGCACTGCTGACGCAGAAACACTACCTTTCCATGAAAGAACGCATCTATACCACCATGCACCTGGGACCGCTGAGCGTCGTGTTCTTTCTCTGCATCGTTCTGATGGTGATCGAGGTGATTTTTTGACGGAAACCGGATTTGTGCCGCAGGCACGGTATATGATGCGTTCCTTAGACCTGGCGAAACAGGCGGCGGCAATGGGCGAAGTTCCGGTGGGCGCAGTGGTAGTGCAGAAGTCCACCGGGCGCATCATCGGCGAAGGCTACAACCGCCGGGAGATCGACCGTTCTCCCCTGGCACACGCCGAGATCATGGCAATCGATGCCGCAAGCAGAAATCTGGGCGGCTGGCGGCTGCTGGACAGCGTATTGTATGTGACCCTGGAGCCATGCCCCATGTGTGCCGGAGCGATCCTGCACGCACGGCTGGATCAGGTCGTCTACGGCGCATCTGACCCGAAAGGCGGCGCTGTGGATTCGGTGGAACATCTGTTCACACTGCCCTATAACTGGACGCCAGAAGTACACGCCGGACTGCTCCAGGCGGAATGCGCACAGGTGCTGAAAGATTTTTTCCGGGAACTGCGGCTGAAAAAGCAGGCGGAGAAAATCGCAAAAAACGGAATTCAGATATAAGTACAGCAGACTTCGGTCTGCTGTTTTTTGTGCAAAAAAATGCGTGGTCACAGACTCCTCTGTCACTAATTGTGACACTGCACCTTTTCTTTGTGCGATACTTTATACAATTTCTATTGACAACACCCCGGCGGCAGTGCTATAATCATACCAACACAGGACAGCAGGCTTTCTTTGTGGATGCAAAGGAGGCTTGCTTTTTTAGGAGGAACATTATGCAGGATTTTCGCAACCCCAAACTGCCCTTGAAAGAACGTGTCCGGGACTTGCTCTCCCGTCTGACCGTCGAAGAAAAAATCGGTCTGCTCTCCACCCACCAGCTCCCGGTAGAACGCCTGGGCATCGGAGAATGGTATGTGGGACAGGAGGTCGCCCGTGGCTATGTCTCCCGTGACCCCGAAGAGCCTTCCACCGTATTCCCCCAGCCTATCGGTCTGGCATCCACCTTTGACCCGAATCTGATGGAACAGCTGGGCGAGATCGCCGGCGAAGAGGCTCGCTTTTATCACCGGAAAGACCCCAAGGGACATTTGATGCTCTGGGGTCCCACAGTTGACCCGGAGCGTGACCCACGCTGGGGACGCACCGAAGAGGGCTACGGCGAGGACCCGTTCCTCATCGGCGAGATGACCACCGCCTATACCCAGGGCATGGCTGGCAACGACCCGGTATACCGCCGCACCATCCCCACGCTGAAACACTTCTGCGCCAACAACAACGAAAAAGACCGGATACTCTGCTCCTCGAACGTCACCCCACGCACCCTGCACGAATACTATTACCGTGCATTTGAATCATCCATCGTCCGTGGCGGCACCGGTTCTATGATGACCGCCTATAACGAACTGAGCGGCGTTCCGGCGTGCATGAATCCCGACTTGCAGCCTTTGGTGAAAGACAAATGGGGTCTGGAATTCATCGTGACCGACGGTGCAGACTTCTCCCAGAATGTACTGGCGCACCGTTCCCACGCCACCCACGCCGAGGCACTTGCCGCCTGTCTGAAAAACGGTAACGACGTTATGACCGACGCCGATGATATGGTAGCCGCTGCGGCAAGAGATGCCCTGGACAGAGGACTCCTCACCGAGGCAGACATCGACCGTGCTGTGGGAAACTCTCTGTCCGGCCGTTTCCGCCTGGGCGAATTCGACGGCGACAGCTGCCCCTACAACACCGAGCCGGCGGAGACCGACACCCTGCTCCACCGTGCGGTCAACCGAGTTGCCGCCATGGAACAGATGTGCCTGCTCCACAACAACGGCATCCTGCCGCTGCATCTGAGACCCGGCGCAAAAGTGGCAGTCATCGGACCGCTGGGCAGCGAGAACTACCGGGACTGGTACACCGGCATCTCTTCCTATGCGATCTCCGTTGCAGACGGACTCCGCCGACAGCTGGGCGAGGAAAATGTGCTGTTCGATGACGGCTACGACGTAACGGCGCTCCAGTCGGTGCAGACCGGCAAGTATTTCTCCGTGGCAGAGGACGGCACGCTCCACGCCGCAGCAGACACCGTCGGCGAACGGGAAAAGTTCCTGCTCCATGACTGGGACTTCGGCAGCATGAACCTGCGTGCCTGCTGCAACGGAAAGTATGTCACCGAGGACGGCGCATACAAGGCAATCAGCGACACCCCGTATGAGTGGTTCATCCGGGAGTGGCTGCGTCCGGAACCCTATGGCGATGCCATGCGTTTCCGCAGCTGGCACGACAAGCCCATGGACATTGCGCTCCAGACAGACGGCACGCTCCGGGCAGTCCGCCACGGCAAGCCATCCGCAGACCGGCTGTTCCGGCTGGTGCCGGTGGAAAACGGCATCCGGCGTGCGGCAGAACTGGCAAAGCAGGCAGATGCGGTGATCCTCTGCCTGGGCAATCACCCCATGCAGGTGGCACGGGAGTGCTACGACCGTCCCGACCTGGAACTTCCGGCGCATCAGAAAGCGCTACTCCGGGCTGTGGCAGACGCCAACCCGAACACGGTGCTGACCCTGGTTTCCAGCTATCCCTACGCTCTGGGCGAGGCGCAGGAGCTTGTCCCGGCGATCCTTTACACCACCCACGCCGGACCGGAACTGGGCAGCGCTGTTGCCGCCACACTCCTGGGCGAAAACAACCCGGCTGCCCGGTGTCCCATCACCTGGTACCGCTCGGCGCAGGATCTGCCGGACATCATGGAATACGACATCATCGAGGCAGAGCGCACCTATTTGTATGACACGGTCACGCCGCTGTTTCCCTTCGGACACGGGCTGTCCTATTCCAGCTTTGTCTACCACGACCTCACCGCCGAGGAAAAGCCAGAGGGGATGCTGTTCCGGCTGACGCTGGAGAACACCTCCGACCGGGACGGTGACGAGGTGGTTCAGCTGTATTTCCGGGCGCTGCACCCCAGAGTGAAACGCCCCAACCGGCAGCTCTGCGGATTCCAGCGTGTTCCCGTTCCGGCAGGTGCATCCGTCCCCGTGACCATCTTCGTCCCCTGGTAAGCCCTGGAATACTACGACGTGACGCAGGAGAAAATGCTGGTGGAACAGGGCGATTACCGCTTTTCCGTGGGCGCATCCTCGGCAGACATCCGCCTGGAACTGGAATGCACGGTTTCCGGCGAAGTGATTCCGCTCCGGGATCTGTCTCGTCCCACCTGCGTCAAGAATTACGACAGCAAGGACGGCATGGAGACCACACTCCGCTTTTCCTACGGGAAAAATGACTGGTACGGCTGCACCAACGACTGGGGCGGAAGTTTCACCTTTGCGGATTCCGAGTTCGCCGGATACACCAAGGCAGAGCTCTGGGCAGCTGCACCCTGTGCCAAGGCGACGGTGACGGTCTACGCCGGAGAAACTGCCCTGGGCAGCATCGACATCCTGCCGTCCCGGAACATGGAAGATTTCCAGCTGTACACCATTCCTCTAAAGGCTTACTCCGGAAAGGCAGACCTGCGGCTGGTGGTCTCCGGCATGGCGAGTCTGTACCGGGTACAGTTGGGATAACACGTCATAAAAAATTCTATTGCATCACAAAAACGGGTTATCGGAACACTCCGACAGCCCGTTTTTTGCATATGGTACTGCGTTAATCCTCCAGCTGCTTTCCCAGAAACTGCGATGCCGCCTGGATCAGACTTTTCTGTGTCTCATTGAGTGACGTATGCTCGCCGTCCTCCAGAAACGCCACCGCTCCTGTCACGTCTCCGGCGGAGAGAATGGGCATACACGCCACGGCAGCCTTTTCCACACCCTCTGCCGGAAGAAAATCCGGCTCGCCGGTGTCTGAAAAGTACTGGCGGCGCTGTTCCATCAGATCTTCCAGCTCCGGTGAGACCCGTCTGGCATTCCACTCCTTTTTGGCTGCGCCGGAAACGGAAATCACATGATCCCGGTCGAACACTGCCACCGGACAGCCTGCCAGGCGGTGCATGATATCTGCCACCTGTGCGGCACTCTCTCCGATCTCACCGATGGGAGAATATTTCTTGAAGATCACCTCTCCGTCGCTGTTGGTGTAGATCTCTAAAGGGTCGCCTTCCCGAATCCGCATGGTGCGGCGAATCTCTTTCGGAATGACCACCCGTCCCAGGTCGTCAATACGCCGGACAATTCCAGTTGCTTTCATATTTCAAAAGTCCTCCTTACAATTCCGCAGTGTACTGCGAGGGTACTGCTATTGTCTGCAAAACCGGAAGAATTATACATCCCCGGAATCCGGACGCAAAAAAGCAGCACCATGTCGGAAAAATTTTCCATCATAGTACTGCTCCGAAAAGACTCACTTTTCCCGTCTGGTCGCCGCATCGTCAAACTGGCGGATGCGCAGGTGAATCCCCAGGCGGTCTGCCAGCTGCTGCGCCGCATCCAGTTCCGGCTGCGGCAGAATGTCTACCACGCTGAACATCACCTGCGGCACATACTGCTTGCAGTCCAGCGCAAACTGCTGCATTGCCGGATACGCCGCCGCACCGTACTTGGGACGTGTGACTTTCAGATATTCCGTCTCTGTCCCGGCGTTCAGGCTGACGGACACGATATCCACCAGACCTTTCAGATCTACCGCCGTTTTTCTGCCGTGGATCAGATCGGACAATCCATTGGTATTGATGCGGATGGTCTTTACCCCACGGCTTTTCAGCAGCTTTGCCGTTTCGCACAGAATGTCCAGGCGCTCTGTCGGCTCGCCGTAGCCGCAGAACACCACTTCTTCATACTGCGACAAGTCCTCCTTGTCCAGCGCCGCCCGAATCTCCTCCATAGACGGTTCGTGTTCCAGCCACAGAGGGTCTGAGCCGTAGGCGCCGTCGCACATGGTGCGGATGCAGAATGTGCAGGCACAGGGACATCGGTTGGTAATATTCAAATAGAGATTTCTGCCTACTGCATAGGCGATCGTCATTGCTTTCTGCATGAAAAATCACTCCTATTTATGATACTTGGTGCCGGATAAAATCTGATAGCTCCGGTAAATCTGTTCCAGCAGCATCACCCGTGCCAGCTGGTGCGGAAACGTCATTGCCGACATGGAAAGCCGCAGGTTTGCACGCTGTTTCACCGCATCCGACAGCCCGTAGGAACTGCCGATCAGAAATGTCACTGCGCCGCTGTCGCCGCCCTGCGCCGCCTGTTCCAGCTTTTTTGCCAGTCCGGGACTGTCCAACTGTTTTCCCTCGATGCACATGGCAATGCAAAAGCCTTTGGCACGTTTCAGCAGTTCAGCGCCCTCTTTTTCCAGCGCCGCCGCAATTTCCTTTTCCGAGGGATTCTGGGGCAGGGACACGGGTTCCAGCTCCGTCACCTGTAACTGACAAAACCGGGACAGCCGCTTTTCGTATTCCCGGCACGCATCCCGAAGATAGCTTTCCTTGCACTTTCCCAGTGCCAGGATCTGTATGGTCTGCATCAGAAGATCACCGCCTGTTCTAAGCCCTCCGGCGACGCCACCTGCAGCAGGAAATCCCGGTTCCGGCGCATTCCCTGTTCCTGCAAATGTTCCAGCACGGTCTGCTGTGCCAGAGGCATGGTATTGTTTTTTTCGCTGAGATGCCCCAGTATGAGACGTGTTGTGCCGTGTTCGATGAGCATTTCCGCCGTCCCGGCGCTGTCGCCGTTGGACAGATGCCCGTATTTTCCACGGATGCGTTCCTGGAGCGACGCCGGATACGGTCCATAGCGGAGCATTTTCGGGTCGTAGTTTGCCTCCAGCAGCACCAGGTCTGCACCCAGCACGCCCTTTTCCACCTCCGGCGTGACACAGCCCAGATCCGTGCAGACTGCACAGGTCTGACCGTCCGGCAGCTCAAAGCGATAGCCGCAGCTGCCCGGCGCATCGTGCATGGTGGGAAACGCCGTCACTGCCACGCTGTCGGTATGTATGGTCTCTGTGGGAAGGATCTCCCGGAGATCAGCATCCTGGGGGAACTTATCCGAAAAGCGCAGCTGTGCCAGCGTCTCTGCCGTACCGTACACCGGGACCGGATGCTTTCCCAGAAACACCCGGAGTCCGGCAATATGGTCGGTGTGAGTATGGGTGATACACACTGCCTGCACCGCCTTTTCGGGGATGTCGTGCGCCGCCAGCGACTGCAGCAGTCTGCGGCAGGAAACGCCGGCATCCACCAGCACACCGCCGGCAGGGCTGCCCACAAAGCTTGCATTGCCCTTGCTGGAACTGAACAGGGAGTAAAATTTCGACACGTTGAGACCTCCGTTTTTCCACAACAAAAGCCGTCAACCAGGCTGACGGCTTGTTTCATTTCATTTGGCTGTCATTCAGAGCGCTTCTTTCAGCTCCGGAGACGCAGCAGCCTCTGTGGGTTCAGAGACCTTCTGGATATCTGCGCCGATCTGCCGCAGCTTGGCATCCAGGTTGGCATATCCACGCTCAATGTGGTAAATGTCCTCGATCTCGGTGACACCGTGTGCCGCCAGACCTGCGATAATCAGCGCAGCTCCGGCACGGAGATCGCACGCCTTTACCGGCGCACCGGTCAGCTTTCCGGTACCTTCCACCACAGCGACCTTGCCGTCCACAGAGATATCCGCACCCATGCGGCGCAGTTCATCCACATACCGGAAACGCTGTTCCCAGACGCCCTCGGTAATGATGCTGGTGCCTTCCGCCAGAGTCAGCAGTGTTGTGATCTGGGGCTGCATATCGGTGGGGAAACCCGGATGGGGCATGGTCTTTACGTTGGTGCGCACCAGCGGACCATCCACCCAGACACGGACGCTGTCGTCAAACTCTTCGATGTTGACGCCGATCTTCCGCATTTTGCTGGTGATGGGTTCCAGATGCTTGGGAATCACGTTTGTCACCAGCACATCGCCTCTTGTGGCAGCGGCTGCGATCATAAACGTGCCTGCCTCGATCTGATCCGGAATGACGGAGTACACTGCGCCGTGGAGACGCTCTACCCCACGGATCTTGATGACATCCGTGCCGGCACCCATGATATCGGCGCCCATGGAGTTCAAAAAGTTCGCCAGGTCTACGATATGCGGTTCTTTCGCCGCATTTTCGATCACGGTCAGACCCTTGGCACGAACTGCCGCCAGCATGGCGTTCATGGTCGCACCCACGGAAACAACGTCTAAGTAGATCTGATTGCCCACCAGCTGGTCTGCCACCAGATCCACCATGCCGTGTTCAATGTTGCAGTTTGCACCCAGTGCGGAAAACGCCTTCAGATGCTGGTCGATGGGGCGGTCGCCTAACGGACATCCGCCGGGCATGGAAACCCTCGCCTTGCCGTAGCGTCCCAGCAGCGCACCCAGGAAGTAATAGGATGCACGCATCCGCCGTGCGCTCTCATAGGGTACGCAGTAGTTGGTCAGTCCCATTGCAGAAATGCGGACTGTGGTCTTTGACAGATACTCCACCTGCGCACCCATTTCGCTCATAATGCGCAGGCTGATGGAAACGTCACTGATATCCGGAACATTTTCCAGGATACAGGGTTCATCACAGAGCAGCACCGCAGGGATCAGTGCGACCGCTGCATTCTTTGCTCCGCTGACTTCTATTTCGCCGGTGAGCCGATGCCCGCCGTGAATGACAAATTTATCCAATTTCGTCTCTCCTTTTTTCTGTGCGCCCAATTGTCCATTGCTGCAACGGCATCGGAAAGGAACCGAAACCGCCCAGATACGGCGACACATGGGGAATGCCAAAACCGGCACGCCTGCCGTCCATTCCCATTCCTCTATTCAGCGCCCGTGCCTTGTGCCGGCAGGCTGCTGTTCTCCGGCGGCAAAAAAGCCGCTTCATTCTTCCGGTTATCCAGAATCATTTTTTCTGGTCTGCACACAATATAGGCGACACGGTGCAAAAGCCGTCCGGCTGTTTTGCATGGTGCTGCCTATAGTTTGTATGCTATCTTCCTTATTATACACGAATTCTGCGCATTTGTAAAGTAAAAAGCAAGCATTTTTTGCGCTATTTGGAAGTATCGACGGAAAATTTCTGCCATGTGAAATCGCATTTGTATGGATTCCATAAGGGAAATTATGTATTTTTCAAGGCGGTTTGGATATTCGCCCTTATTCCGCTGTTTTTGCGTCAGAAGCAAATGCGCCGTATGTTCCGATTTCCACTTTCTGGATAAGAATATTCTCTTCCGGCGGTGTATAGCCGCCGTCTCCGGAGGATGCCTTTACCGCAGCGCTGGTGATCTTGTCGATGGT
>ERZ827181.2245-NODE-2245-length-17304-cov-24.567047_pt1 | contig 17304 bp, 13 predicted proteins | sample MGYA00519778_ERZ827181 | MGnify/ENA primary metagenome ERZ827181 (study PRJEB31778, sample SAMEA3449273) | human gut metagenome | biome: human gut; feature: human-associated habitat; material: faeces | place: United Kingdom | collected 2010/2012 ...
ATTATTATACGCTATTTCTCGTCAAAAATCAACCATTTGTTGTGACAGAGCCAAACAAAAAAACGACTTATGCCGCCGTAAGGAAAACGCTCGGACTCGGCGACGGTGAGCGGTTCAATGCTTTGACGTATTCGACTAAAAAAGAAAACGGCGATGAAATCAAGGAGAGCGAGAAGGCGACGTTCGTGACTTTCGAGCGCAGCCGTGCCATATCCGATTGTCTTGACGAAGAGCATAGGACGGCGGATATTATTGATGCGGCGGCGTATGTCCTGTCGCACGTAAAGAGCGATTCCAGACGGTTAAAAATGTTTGCCGACGTGCCTGAAACCGCCGTGCTGTCCGATGCGGAGAAGGAAGGGCTGCTTGCCGTGAACTGTGACAAATTCGGACATTTGTCCGTGAAAGCAATCCGTGCCATTATTCCTTATCTCGAAGAGGGACAAAGGTATGACGAAGCGTGCAGGAGTGCGGGATTTCATCACAGCAAAAAACAAAACGACGGCGAACGCAGTCTGTTGCTGAAAGGCAGCGCTGTTGCGGAAGAAACGGAGAACATCACTTCTCCCGTGGTCAGACGCGCGGTGGCGCAGACGCTGAAAGTGCTGAATGCAATCATCGGCCGATACGGCAGTCCGGTTGCGATAAATATCGAGCTTGCCCGCGAAATGAGCAAGTCGCGTGCCGAACGCGACAAGGCGACGCGCGAGAACGAAAAGCGGCGGAAAGACAACGATACGCTGCGCGAAACCATAAAAGAAATGGGGGTCGTGCCGACATATACGCGTCTTTTGATGATGAAACTTTACGAGGAACAGAAAGGGCAATGCCCTTATACGGGAGAAACCATCGCAATCAACAGATTGTTCGAGGACAATTACGTCCAAATAGACCATATCATCCCGTACAGCAGGTGTTTCAACGACAGCTTCAACAATAAGGTGCTGGTCAAAACGCGGGCAAATCAGGACAAGGGCAATCGCACTCCGTTCGAATGGCTTTTCACGACCCCTGAATGGAACGACTTTTTCGACCGTGTGAACGGGATGTATGCGGGGAATTTCAAGAAAAAGCAGATGCTTTTGAAAGAGTCTTTCGACGAGGAAGAATGGAAATCCCGCGCTCTGAACGATACACGCTATATATGCCGCTATATGCGCGGACTGCTTGCGGACCGGCTGTTGTTCGAAGAGGCGGGAATGGGCACGCAGCGCGTTTTTGCGGTCAACGGCGGTATCACCGCCGAACTGCGTCGTCAGTGGGGCATAGGCAAAGTGCGCGAAGACGGGGACATCCATCACGCGGTCGACGCCGCAATCATCGCGTGTGTCACTCCCGGTGCGGTGCGGAAACTCAGCGCGGGTTACAAGAAGAAACACGAAGAAAAGCGGTATAAAGAAGAGGGTTACGGTGCGGAGGTGACCGAACCGTACGCGGGTTTTGCCGACGAACTTGCCGCAAGATGTATGGAGGACGAAGGGTTGCTTCGCGACAGACTGCGCGCACTCGGCTTCGACGAAAATACGGTGTTGAAAGCAAAACCCGTGTTTGTCAGCCGTATGCCCAAACGTAAGGGGAGGGGGCCCATTCATAAGGAAACGATTCAGAGCGCGAAATATGTCGAAGACGGCATATCCGTGAAAAAGGTCGCCCTCACTGAGCTCAAACTCGAACGCGACAAAAACGGTGAGTGGTACATCAAAGATTACTTCCGTCCCGAAGACGACAGAAAGACATACGAACTGTTGCTGGACAAACTGATTGCGGCGGACGGAAATGCGAAGGTTGCATTTGCCGAGAAGGTTTTCAAACCCGCGGCGGAAGGGAAAATTCCCAACGAAATAAAAAAGGTAAAATTATATTATCCCGTCAATTCCGGCGTGATGCTTGAAGACATAAAAGGCTTTGCGGACAACGGGTCTATGGTACGCGTGGACATGTTTTCCAAAAACGGGAAGTACTACTGTGTGCCGGTCTACACCGCTGATATTTACGCGGGCAGGCTTTCGGACAGAGCGGTTACGCGTGACAAACGTCAATCCGAATGGGATGTGATGGACGACACATACAAGTTCGAATTCGCACTTTATCCTAACGATTTGATATGGATAAAGAGCAAAAAGGGCATTTGTATGTCAAAACAGCGCGACAACAATAACAGTCGTATGCCCGCGACGCTTAATATGAGAGAAGGATGCGTTTATTTCAGAGGGCTAAATATTAATGATGGGGGTGCTAATATTATCACACATAACAACTGTTATGGTATGAAACTTGGTTTGAAAACCATAGGGGAAATCAAAAAATGCGTCGTCGACGTGCTGGGGAACATTTCTTTTGTGCAGGAAGAAAAACGCCCGCCGGCAAAAATAAAACAAAAGTGAGGTGAGCAAATGGGGTATGCGAACATTTTCGTCGCTTCCCCCTGCAATATTGCTGTAAAAAACAGACAACTTGTCATACAGGGGGAAGAGTCCAGACGGCTTGCGCTGGAAGACGTCAATTGCCTGCTGATTGAAACGCATCGGTGCAGTATTTCGTCATATGCGTTGCAGGCGCTTGCCGAGGCGGGAGCCGCGGTGTTTGTGTGCGACGGTACACATATGCCGTGCGGAGTCCTGATGCCGTACAAGTGCCACTTCCGTCAGCTCGTTTCACTCCGCTTGCAGCTTGACGCTCCCAAGCCTTTGCAGAAGAGGCTGTGGCAGAGTATAGTCGAACGGAAAATTTCAAACCAGGCGCGGTGTTGTGCTTTGGCGACGGGCAGCTCGGCAGGGCTTGAAGCAATGGCGAAAAACGTTTTGAGCGGCGACAGCGGCAATAAGGAGGCCGTTGCCGCCGCTTTGCATTTCAGGACGCTTTTCGGCGGCGGGTTTTCACGGCAGGATGAGAACAACGGAATAAACGCATTGCTCAACTATGCTTATGCAATCGTCCGCGGACTTATCGCACGGACTTTGGTTGTTTACGGTTTCGAGTGCAGCATAGGTCTGCATCACAGCAACTCTTTCAATGCGTTCAACCTGGCAGACGACCTTATCGAGCCATTTCGGCCCGTGGCGGATTTGTTTGTGCATTCGGCGGTTAAGGAATACGGAGCCGAACTGACGCCTCAGATGAAACAGTCGCTGTTTGCTTTGACGGCGGCGGACGTAGAGGTCAACGGACAGGTGCAGTCGCTGTCCTATGCCGTGGAGCTCGAGGTGCAGAGCCTCGCCCGCTGTCTGAAAGAGCAGACCGTTTCGCTTGCGCTCCCGTCCTTGCTGCCCGTCGCGGTGCATAGATATGAGTAAGTTTATGCGTGTTATGGTGTTTTTCGACCTGCCCGTTTCCACCAAGGAGGAGAGGAGGCTTGCGACGAAGTTCAGACAATTTCTGCTTGACGACGGCTATCATATGCTGCAATTCTCCGTTTACGCCAGGTTGTGCCACAGCGTGGAAAACGCAGAATCGCATTTTATGCGTCTTGCCCGCGAGGCGCCGAAAGAAGGGTCGATACGCTGTATGATTGTCACCGAAAAGCAATATGCGGGTATGCGGCTCATAGCAGGGAAGAAATCTCCCGACGAAAGACCCGCCGAGTATATACAGCTCTCTTTTTTATAAAAACAGTCTGAAAGCAATTTGCGCTAACCGATTATAACTGTTTTTAGAGGAAATACTTGTCGGAAATATGCCCGAAAACAAAGTAAAGACAGGACTTTTGCCCTGCCTTTGCCATTCCCTATTATACCATACCAAAACTCATTAGGGAACTAAAACACGAGGGGCTTGTCAAACAGCTTACAGGCGATTATACCATACCAAAACTCATTAGGGAACTAAAACTACTGGTATTCTTGCTGACGAAGCTGTTATATTATACCATACCAAAACTCATTAGGGAACTAAAACTTAGCTAAGGAAGATAAAGTTCTGCCTTCCTATTATACCATACCAAAACTCATTAGGGAACTAAAACCGCAGCCCTCCAAAAGGCAGGCGGAAACGGATTATACCATACCAAAACTCATTAGGGAACTAAAACGTACACAACATAATCGTTGTAGACGTATTGATTATACCATACCAAAACTCATTAGGGAACTAAAACTGGTGTTACTTCTCCTGATAGTCGTCTTCAATTATACCATACCAAAACTCATTAGGGAACTAAAACCGTATGCTAGGCGCTTCGCAAGGCTTGACCATTATACCATACCAAAACTCATTAGGGAACTAAAACCGACCGTCTTCCAGATGTTGAGCGTATGCCATTATACCATACCAAAACTCATTAGGGAACTAAAACGGTGCTGTTGTGGGGTGGTTTAGAGGGGCAATTATACCATACCAAAACTCATTAGGGAACTAAAACAGCAACTGCTGTATTATCGTTCGCTGTTCGATTATACCATACCAAAACTCATTAGGGAACTAAAACGCGTAGTGGTGTTTGTCAATGTGCTTTTCGATTATACCATACCAAAACTCATTAGGGAACTAAAACTTTCGTGAGCTTGATTTCAGCGGACACGACATTATACCATACCAAAACTCATTAGGGAACTAAAACTCCTGAACGAAAGGTAATTTGCTACACCGCATTATACCATACCAAAACTCATTAGGGAACTAAAACTATGTTTTTCGTCAACACCGAGGGCTTCGGATTATACCATACCAAAACTCATTAGGGAACTAAAACCTATGGCACGGGGCGAAAAACCGCGAGAGCATTATACCATACCAAAACTCATTAGGGAACTAAAACCCGTCACCTTGTCGCGCTTATGACGTGCCTATTATACCATACCAAAACTCATTAGGGAACTAAAACGCAGATAATGTTATGAATAACGTAATTGCCATTATACCATACCAAAACTCATTAGGGAACTAAAACTTCAGGTGGCAAATGCCCCTTGCAATCTGCATTATACCATACCAAAACTCATTAGGGAACTAAAACTATTTGTCCTTGCGCTTTGGGTGCCGTTGTATTATACCATACCAAAACTCACCGAGGAGTTAAAAACTCCGACGGGGCGGGGATTGTAAACGGCGGCGAAGTTCTGTATAATCGAAGCGGAGGCAATTATGACGCTGATAGGGAATAGGGCGGGAGCGCTTGTTGTGAGGACGGTCGGGTTCGTGCTCGGCGTGTTCGGCATTGCAGTGATGCTGACAGTATCCGATGCAGGGACGATGTTGTCCTATTACACTATGCAGACCAACATCTTCACGGTCGGAGCTTTCGGTATTCTGGCGGTGATGACCGCGGTTCAGATAAAACGCAGCGGTGTGCGCGGAGAAGTGGCGACATTCGGAGCGTCGGCGCATCTGGCGTTGACATTTTACATCACGATAACGTTCGTCGTTTACTGGGCAATGCTGTCGTGGCAGAATTTCGATATGGGAGGAGGCGACTCTGCGCGCGTGGCATTGACCAATGCGGCGAATTATACCGTACACGGAGTAGTGCCTGTCCTTGCGGTGCTGGACTGGATACTTTTTATGCCGCACGGAAGGCTGCGCGCCGTGCACGCCGCCGAATGGCTTGTCTATCCCGCGCTCTATGCCGTTTTCATTTTTATCCGCGCGGAAGCGGCTCCGCCGTTTTACGGGACGACGCGGTATCCGTATCCTTTCATAGATGTCGATGTTCTGGGCGGCTGGGTGGCGTTGATTGTGATTGCAATGGCGGTTGCGTTTTACGCTCTCGGACGATTGTTTGTTTTTCTTGACGGAAAGCTTGCCGTGAAAACTGCGGCGCTGATTTGTGCGGCGGCGGAAAGCGAATATGTGCGTGAGGGAAAAGCCGAATGAGGTATACGGACAATTACGTTTCGCCGATGGGGAATATCGTGCTTGCGGGCGACGGGACCGCTTTGACGGGATTGTGGTTTGAGGGACAGAAGTGGTTCGGGGCAGGGCTGACCGACGGCGCCGAGCGCGCGGAGCTGCCCGTTTTCGGGCAGACGAAGAAGTGGCTCGACATCTATTTCGGCGGCGGAGAGCCCGCGTTCACGCCTGCCGTCGCATTGCGGGGCAGCGAGTTCCAAATTGCAGTATGGAATGTTCTGAGTGCGATTCCGTACGGGAAAACCGTCACTTACGGCGAAATCGCGAAAAATCTGACTGCCGTCACGGGCAGGAAAACTTCCGCACGCGCGGTGGGGAGCGCGGTGGGGCGCAATCCCGTGAGCATCATCGTTCCGTGTCACCGTGTGCTTGGCGCCGACGGCTCTTTGACGGGATATGCGGGCGGCGTGGAAAGAAAAAGAGAACTGCTTCGGCTAGAAGGCGTGCTGCTTTGAAAAGCACCTCGGTTGAAAGCCCAAAGGCGCGGACGCGCCTTTTTTCTTTATCCGCGTTGTCACGGCGAAGCGTGCCGCAGAGTGAAAGTATCCGTGGGCGCACACTATATGTAAAGGCGAAATTCGGTTTGCCGACGTATAACGCCGAAGTTGCCAAAAGCGAGATGTCGACAAAATTTGTGAAAAAATTTACATAAAACCGTTGACAAAATTTCGGAAGAGGATATACTATGCGATTGAACCGCGGATGTGTTGTGCCGAAGCCCCGTAAAAGGGCGGGCGGCTTCGCGGAGCACCGAAGGAGGCGTATGCCGATGAAAAAGAATATGTACAGTCTGATGCTTGCCGAAGACGTGATACGGGCAGTCGACGCAATGGCGGCGGAGCAGGGGACGAACAGGTCCAACCTTGTCAACCAGATACTTGCCGAATACGTTTCGCTGACCACTCCCGAAAAGCACGTCGGGCATATCTTCGACGTCATAGGCGCGCTGATGGGCGGGCGCGGGGATTATATGCTGTATTCCGAGCCGCACAGTCTGACTATGTCCATCAAGAGCGTGCTCAAATACCACTACCGTCCCACCATCCGCTACGAAGTGGAGATGGAACGCACGCCGACGCGCACAATCGGGCAGCTGAAAATTATTTTCCGCACCACGTCTGCGGAACTGCTGGTCGAGCTGACGCGGTTTTTCAAGATATGGATGCAGCTGGAAAACATCTATGTCCGCCGTCTGTTCGGGGACAATCCGCCGGAGTACCGTATGGAGAGCGGCAAATTCCGCCGCACTTTCACTCTGCCGGGCGAGGCGGTGTACACGGAGGAACAGACGGGCGACGCGATAGGCAATTACGTCGCGACGTTCGACGAAATGCTCAAAGGCTATCTGTCGGGCGAATACCGCACGACGCAGGAGATGGAGAACAGGTATCTCGAATATCTCAACAGCGGCGTCGCACTCATATAAAGGAGGTGAGGATATGAACGCACAGAAATTCACTAAAAAGGCGCTGGAAGCTCTCGGCTCGGCGCAGAGTATTGCAATAGAAAACCAGAATATGCAGGTTATGCCGGAGCACCTGCTTTACGCCCTCGTGGACCAGGACGGCGGGCTTATCCCCGGACTGCTGAAAAAGACGGGGACGGACACGGACAAACTGCTCGCGATGCTCGATTCCGCGATAGGAAAGATGCCCGCGGTGAGCGGAAGCGGCAGAGAACCCGACAAGATTTACATCTCTCCCGTGACGGACAAGATACTTTCCGGCGCTGAGAGGCTTGCGTCTTCGCAGGGGGACGAATACGTTTCCGTGGAGCACGTCATGCTCTCCCTGTTCGACCACGCCACGGAGGAGATAAAGAACATATTCCGTGCCCTGGGCGTCACCAAATCCGCCTTTCTCGCGGAGCTGAAAAAGGTGAAGACGGACAGGGTCACGAGCGACGAGCCCGAAAACACCTACGATGCCCTGAACAAATACGGTTTCGACCTCGTGGAACGCGCGAAACAGCAGAAACTCGACCCCGTCATCGGACGCGACAACGAGATAAGGAACGTCATCAGGATACTTTCCCGCAAGACGAAGAACAATCCCGTGCTGATAGGCGAACCCGGCGTGGGCAAGACCGCAGTCGTGGAGGGGCTTGCGCAGAGGATTGTGCGCGGCGACGTGCCCGAAGGCCTGAAAGACAAGACCATTTTCGCCCTGGATATGGGTGCGCTGATTGCGGGCGCGAAATTCCGCGGCGAGTTCGAGGAAAGGCTGAAAGCCGTGCTGAACGAGATACGCAAGAGCGAAGGAAAGGTTATCCTTTTCATAGACGAGCTGCACACCATAGTCGGCGCGGGCAAGTCGGACGGCGCAATGGACGCGGGCAATCTGCTCAAACCGATGCTCGCGCGCGGCGAATTGCACTGCATCGGCGCGACCACGCTGGACGAGTACCGCAAGTATATCGAAAAGGACGCCGCGCTGGAACGCCGTTTCCAGCCCGTTATGGTGGACGAGCCGACTGTCGAAGACACGATATCCATCCTCCGCGGACTCAAAGAGCGTTACGAAGTGTATCACGGAGTGCAGATTCACGACGGTGCGCTGATTGCCGCGGCGACGCTTTCGCACCGCTACATTTCGGACAGGTTTCTGCCCGACAAAGCGATTGACCTCGTGGACGAGGCGTGCGCCACAATCCGCACCGAGATAGACTCGATGCCCACCGAGATGGACGACATCGCGCGCAGGATAATGCAGCTCGAAATCGAGGAAATGGCGCTCACCAAAGAGACGGACACGCTTTCCAAAGAGCGGCTGGAAGACATCAGGAAAGAGCTTGCCGAGCTCAACGACAAGTTCAACGAGATGAAGCTGCAATGGGAGCGCGAGAAAGAGAGCATACACGCCGTGTCAGACACCAAGGCGGAAATCGAAAAGGTGAACGGAGAGATTGAAGCGGCGCAGCGCGTCGGCGATTACGCCCGTGCGGCGCAACTCAAATACAGCCGTCTGCCCGAGCTTACGAAAAAGCTCGAAGAGGCGGGCATCGAGAGCGCAAAGAAACACACCTTGCTGCGCGATACCGTCACGGAAGAGGAGATAGCGCGCGTGGTGTCGCGCTGGACGGGCATACCGCTTGCCAAACTTATGGAAGGCGAACGCGAGAAGATACTCCACCTCGACGACATCCTCCACAAGAGGGTCATAGGGCAGGACGAAGCCGTGACCAAGGTCACGGAAGCGATTATCCGTTCCCGCGCGGGCATAGCGGACCCCAACCGTCCGATAGGTTCCTTCCTCTTCCTCGGTCCCACGGGCGTGGGCAAGACGGAGCTTGCCAAGGCGCTTGCGGAAAGTCTGTTCGACGACGAGCACAATCTGGTCAGAATCGATATGACGGAGTATATGGAGAAATTCTCCGTGTCGCGTCTTATAGGCGCGCCTCCCGGATACGTCGGCTATGACGAAGGCGGTCAGCTCACGGAAGCGGTGCGCAGAAAACCCTATTCCGTCGTGCTGTTCGACGAGATTGAAAAGGCGCATCCCGACGTGTTCAACATTCTGCTGCAAGTGCTCGACGACGGCAGGATAACGGACTCGCAGGGCAGGACGGTGGACTTCAAGAACACCATCATAATCCTTACGTCCAACCTCGGTTCGTCCTATCTGCTCGACGGCATAAACGAGGATGGCGAGATATCCGAGCACGCAAAGGAGCAGGTGTCCGCGCTGCTCAAACAGAGTTTCCGTCCCGAATTCCTCAACCGTCTGGACGAAATCGTGTACTACAAGCCTCTGACCCGCGCGGACGTGAGCAAGATAATCGACCTGCTCGTCGACGGGCTTGCCGGACGGCTTGCGGAAAGACAGATAGGGCTGGAAATCACTCCCGCCGCGAAAGAACTCATTGCGGAGAACGGCTACGACCCCGTCTACGGCGCGCGTCCTCTCAAACGCTATCTGCAAAGCAAAATCGAAACGATGATTGCGCGCACGATGATTGCCGAGGACCTCGAAAGCGGCAACGTAATCGAAGTCGGCGTCGAAAACGAGGATTTCGTAGTGCGCGTCAAGAAGCACTAAGCGCACTTTATGTAACAAAAACGGAGGGCACAGCCCTCCGTTTTGTTATAATCGGCGGTTTTTCGCGATTGCCCGAAAGCGCGCTCGGCTGCCGCCGTCACCATTTGTTGTGCACCTTTTCGGCAAAGCACAGCTTCTGTTTGAGGACGATTTCCGTGCCGTCGTCGAGGACGCATTTGCCCGAAACGTAGCCGAAAACCTGATGGGGTATCATACACATCACTTTGAGGTCGAAAGGTTCGTAGCGGTCGATGAGGGGCTTGAAAGTGCAGTCCACTCTGCCGTCGTCCGACACGATTTTCCATTTCGCCATAAAGTCGGGGCTGCCTTTGTCGTCGCCGGGGATGATAAACTTCGAGCGGCCTATTTTGTGGGCTTTCCCGCCGTAAAAGAGCATATCTTCGCTCGCCGCCGAGGTGTCGCCGAAGCCGTAGCCCAGGTTCCAGCCGAAAGTCGTGCCGTCTTCGAGGCGGGTCTGCAAACTCCCCCAATACCAAGTGTTGTCAAACGTCCAGACGCCGCGCCCCCAGTCCAGAGTGGCGAGGGAAGTTTCGGGATAGAACTTCTTCACGCGGTCGCCCACGGTGAATGTGCCCTCCGCTTTCATACAGTTGATTTTCTGGTTGTAATAGAAATAGCCCTGTTTCCCGAACGGGGTGGCGATGACCATACTTTCTTCGGGGAAGTCGGAGAGGGTGACGTCGAATTCCACGTCGTTGCCTTTCTTGTCCGCATTGTGAAAAACGCCCGTGAGGTGCCGTGTTTTGCCGTCACAGGTGAAAGTCATATGCGTCTTGCCGTTGGTCCAGCTCACGTCGCCGCTCTCGGACGAGCGGGGCATATGCAGTTTCCCCATAGGGAAGAGGAAAATCGAACTGTTGGTAAACTGCGACGGGGTGACGAAATCCATCACCGATATTGACAGCGCCCCTACATAACCCATATCCGCCACAGTCAGGCAAAGCGCGTGCTCGTCGCAGCCGATGTAATAGTAGTCCCACTCTTTGATGCGCGCACGGGAAGCGGTGATGTTCTCGCGGTTGTAGTCCCAGAGCAGTTTTTTGGCGTATCCGGGGTTGGCGATGTTGCCCTGTTCGTCAAGGAGCGGCTGGCGCGTCGTGATTTCTTTTTGCATAATATCCTCCGATAAGCGGTAAAAACATTTTAGTCCCCCTTGTCGGCGGGTGTCAATATTGTTTGCAAAAACGATTGCAAAAAGCAAAATGATGCGTTATAATCATTTTCGCGTTGGAGCTTGGTGTAGTGGTAGCACATGGGCCTCTGACTCCCATGGTGTAGGTTCGATTCCTATAGCTCCTGCCAATGCAGAACACTTCCGCGGAAGCGGAAGTGTTTTTCTTTTGCCCGCCGCTTGCCAGCGGGCAAAAGCGGCGGGCAAAAGGAAAACGCAGCCACGTTTGCGTGGTGTTCTGCATCGGGGATTTATGCGCCGATACGGAATTCCGAAAATACTGCGTCATCAGTTTAATTAAAAAGACAGCCGCGCGGCTGTCTTTTGCGTTGTGGTCGGGATGTCGGTTTACACCATAAAGGGGGAGAGGACGGCGAGGAGGTCGTCGCAGTCGTCGGAGGCGATTTCCAGCACGATGGGTTCGTCGAGGTCGAGGCTGAAAATGCCGAGGATGGACTTCGCGTCCACGACGTATTTGCCGCTCTTCAAGGTCAGGTCAAAGTCGTAGCGCGCGGTGATGTTGACAAACTTTTTGACCGCTTCGGCGGTGTCCAGCTTGATTTTTACGGATTTCATGGTGTTCTCCTTAAAAAATTTTCTGATTGCACTCATTATAGCCCAAACGCGATACCGTTGTAAAGGGAATGAGATATCGTAAAATCAGGGTATAAGCTCAAAATCCGCTCTTTTTTGCGCGTCGCGGCACGGAAAAAGGTGTGCGTTGATTATGGCGCGGGGACGTGGTATAATAATCAAAAACGCCGAAGGAGCGGTTATGGAATACAGAGGAGAGGGAATAGAAGCGCTGGTGGCGGCGCTGGACGACCTGCAAAACGCAAGCCTGATTATGACGGACAAGAAAATCAAATCCGTCCTCAAATGTCTGGCGTATTACGACGAGTTCCGCACCGTGCTCGCCTATTGCAACCAAGGGTTCGATTACGCCGCGGAAAAACGCCGTGCGCTGCAAAAGGCGGGGGACTACCGCGTGCTGCGCCTGCCCAAGACGCCGAAGACGCTGGTCGCGCTGGTGACGGGGCTGCTTGTGGAGTTCGACGACGGCACGGAAGATTTCCTCACTTTCTGCGGAGAGTATTTCCCTGCCGCGAGCCGCCAGGACAGTCTGGAAGAGTGCTATCAGGGGATGTTCGAGCCCTTCAAGCTCGCGCTGGTCAGCCTTGTGGTGGACGGCGTGAAAGAGGAAGTCCCGATGGTGGAACGCACGGTGGAGTTTGCCGCCGACGGCTTGCAGGAACAGACGGAGTATCTCCTTGTCGCGTTGGTGCGCGCCGTCAACGAGGCGTCTCTCAACGAAACGGACAGACAGGATTTGCTCCTGATGCTGGAAGGTTTTTCCGCCGCGCTCGACACCCGCGACACGCTGATGATAAAGGCGGTCTGGCTGGGGGTGAAAAAGGCGCTTGCCGCCTTGAAGATGTGCTCCAAAGAAATAGCCGCCGTGGACGAACTCCTGCGGCTTTACCTCGTCAGCAAATGAGCGGACATAAAGGGGAGCGGTTTTAAGGCGAGAAGCGTGTTTTGCCGCAAAATGGAGTTCAGATGCACGATTTGACGTTTGAAGCCCTGTATAACGCCGATTTCCGCCTTTACGACGGCAATCCCGTTCTGCGTTCTTCCGCCCTGACGCGCGTGGTCGCGGACCCGTTCGTGCTCACACCCGACGCATCTCCCGACGGCAGGTGGAAGCTGTTTGCGCACACTCTGACGGGGGTCTTTCTTTTCGATTCCGCCGACGGGATTTCGTTCGGCAAGGGCAGGAAGATACTTTCGCGCGCGATGCGTCCCTGTGTGTTTCGGACAGGGGAGGAATATATCGTCTGCTATGAGCGCGTGCAGCCGCTTCTCGCAAAAGGGTTGAGTCAGATAGGCGGCGACTGGAAGTCAGAGATATACGCCGTGAAAAGCCGCGACCTCACGACGTTTTCCGCTCCGTTCCCGATGCTTGCGCACGACCGCCCGTACGAGGGGACGGGCAGACGCGGTTACGCGCTGTCCAATCCTTTCCTCGTCGCCGCAAACGGCAGGTTCAGACTTTACTATTCCGCGGGGCTGACTTATGTCCCCGACTGCAAGTTTTCGGAGCCGACTTTCATATGCCTTGCGGAGAGCGACAGGGCGGACGGCGGGTTCTTAAAACGCGGTGCGCCCGTCATAAAACCCGACCCGTACGACCCGCTTTTCAATCTCTGTTCGGGGTGTCTGAAAGTTTACCGCCTTGCGGACTGCTGGGCGGGCATTCAGAACGGCATTTACATCAAAGACGGACGGAGCGAGTCCGCAATCAGTCTGCTGCGCTCGGAGGACGGGGTGAATTTCCGTTTTGCGCGCACGTTGGTGACCCCCTCCCGCGACGGAGGGTGGATGTCGCAGTTTGTGTACGCTTCGCATCTCGTCCGCACCCCCGCGGGCACTCTCCGTCTTTATTTCAACGCCCGCGACAAGGCCGCCGCCCTCGCCGGAACGGAGCACATAGGTTTCGCGGAAGCGACGGTTCAGTAAAGCATATTGCTTAAATCCGCAAACGTGGCATAACTCGCAATGAACGAAATGATAATTATTATAACGGTAACAACGGTTCCGACTATCGCACCCGCTCCTGCGCTGGATGAGCGGTTCGGATAATCGTCTTTCCATACAAGATACAGCACCAGCCCTACCAACGGAAACAAGAAACCGAGAATACCCCAACCGGCCCCGGAATCTTTTCCGAGTCTGGAATCCGTTGTCGGGCGGGCATATTCTTTACCTACAATTTTTCCGCAGTATGGGCACCCGACGGATTTTTCGGGTATTCGCTTGCCGCAGTAACGACAAATAACGGTACGCTCTTCGGTTTGAAAATAACCGTCCGTTGAATTTTCGGCTTTTTCAGTCCTGCTTCCGCAGTGAGCACAGAACAAATCATTGTCGTTAATTTCAGCACCGCATTTTCTGCATTGCATCGAAATACCCTCCATCTGACAGGCTAATTCGTAAATCAAGTAATCAAGTCGAATTTTAATACTTTTATTAAGTATTGTCAAGAATTAATACGCAAAAAACGATAATATCTTCGTATGATTCGTATAAGAGAATTAAGATTAGAGAAGGGAATTTCACAAAAAGAGCTTGCGGCAAAATTCTCAATGTCGCAGGGGAATCTTTGTGATTGGGAAAAGGGAAGAAGCGAGCCTAAAATCGATACGCTTATAGCTCTTGCGGATTTTTTCGGTGTCAGCGTGGATTATCTTATCGGCAGGACGGATGTTCAAAGCCCTGTTGATGAAGACGATAAACTTATAACCGAAAAAAGACTTTTGGTAGAAAAGATAAAAAGAGCAGACGAGAAGACGCTTCGCGCTTTGACGAGCGTGGCAGACGCGATTGAAAAAAGATAAAATAAAAGCGCCGCAAGATGCGGCGCTTTTGTTCTGAAAGAGGGGGGGGGTTACATTCTGGTGGATTTGTCCTCGCCTATTCCGAGCATACCGTCCACGACGTATTTTTTGCCGTTCGTATCCTTGACATAGCCGTATATCTTGCCGAAGGGCAGAGCGTAATAGACGTCTATCACCAGAAAGTGCATAGGCATAAAGAAAGTGTTTTCCAGCTCGAAGCGGATGTCCACGCAGCCGTGCTCGTCGCGGATGCGCCACGTCTTTGCCTTGCGGCTCTCGCGCTCGAATGTGACGGGGGGAAGGGGGAATGTTTCGCCCTCGACCCAGATGAGATTTTCGTTGTATTTGTCCTGGTCGACGGACTGGTTGCGCGTGAGGTTGAACGCGAAGAATTTCTTTTCGCCGTCGATGTCGCACCTGCCCATCGTGGTGAGCCAATCGTAGTGGGCGCGGTAAGGATAATAGCCCTTGTGGTCGTCGATTATGCTCACGGAATTCTCGTTGGTGAGGAATTTCTCCCCGTTGACGGCGATGTATCCCGTCGCCTTGAAAAAGTCCTTTTCGGAGTAGAGAGGTTTGTTGGGACCGAACGGAATGCTGACGTTGGAGGGGGGAGAGAGCCTTTCCACGGCGATATCGATTTCGATTTTGCCGCATTTGCCCTCAGACCAGCCCTTTGCGCTCGCTTTGCCGTTCATAAGGTCATTTTTGATGACGTATTCGCTCTTTTTGACTTTGAGTTCGCAGCAGTCGTTCACGAGCTGCGAGGCGACTTTCGCCTTTTTGACGGGAACGATGTTGCGCCACGAGTAAATCTTCCCGTTGCGTTTGTCAAACCATACGAAGATGGAAAACCCGAAAGGTCCCGTGTTGTACACTGCGGACACCAGCGCGCCTTCGTCAAGGTGTACTTCGAACGCTTCCCATTCCGTCAGGCGGCTCTTCTTCATAAAATCGGGCATAAGAGAGCCGCACGGTTTCTCGCAGTCGAGCAGATTGAGTTTTTTGAAGGGCTTGTCGAATGTGCCGAAATGAGCCTGTCCGTTTTCGACAATGCTGTCCGGCGTGGGGACGGGGCGGCGTTTTTCTGAAATGTAATCGGGATATTTGCTCATAATCACTCCTCCTGACAGTTAGTTAACATAACATAAAAAGCCTTTTTTTGCAATGACAAACGCGCGCGAATGCCTATTAACGGACATTGCGGCGTCACTTGTTCAAGATTTTTGCCGCAGTCGGCGGTGCGGCAGACGGTTTTCCGCATTCTGCCGCGGCATTTTCGCCCGCGCGGCGGCGCTTTTTTTCGGAATTGCCCCAACGTGCGAAAATCGCTTGACAAACCGCGCGCCCTGTCATATCATTTATGAGCATCATTCGTCGCGGGGTAGAGCAGTCGGTAGCTCGTCGGGCTCATAACCCGGAGGTCGTTGGTTCGAATCCTTCCCCCGCAACCATTTGCGACGGCTTCGCGAAGAGCGAAGCCGCCGTACGATAAGGCGGCGTAGCTTAGTTGGTTATAGCGGCCGGTTCATACCCGGCAGGTCGTTGGTTCGAATCCGACCGCCGCTACCAAAAACGGCCCCATGGTCAAGCGGTTAAGACATCGCCCTTTCACGGCGGTAACCCGAGTTCGAGTCTCGGTGGGGTCACCAGGAAACAACCGTTCTTCGGAACGGTTGTTTTTTACTTTTTTGTGATTCGGGCAGATGCGTACCATGGCGAAAATCCCTTTTCGAGGATGGATATTCGGAATTCCGACACCGTTTCCCGACACAACATTGACGCCATTTTGCTCGAATTTTGCGGTCAAACCCTGAAACGGGCATTTCGCGGGCAAAGAAAAAACCGCTGAAAGTGGGATTGAAATAAAACGTAACAATAAAAGCAAACTGTATAATAGAAAGTAGGTGTGCATAATTATGCATATTCTCAATTATAATAAAAAATTATCGTTAGCGGATTAGCATTTTTCATAATAGAATTACCAATTCCAGTATGTTAAGCATATTCATTTATTTCCTCCGGTGCCATTATATCCGGAATGAAAAGAGTCGTATTTTTCAATTAGCGCTCGCTCTGTATCATCAAGTTCATTCTTTGTAGCGCATTGAATTATTTTTACTTCAAAAAGGTCGTCTTTATCGTAGAATGTTGACATATAATAGTCTTCTGCAAAAATCATATTTGCAGGTACTGTGCCTTTGAAATGTTGTTTGATTCTTTTCATCACATCCTTGGATTGTCCGACATAGTATTTATCATTTTCTTTATTATGGATCACATAGCACCCGACAATTTTACTATAATCATATCCTATTAATGTTTTTAGCGGGATGAAGCTTTCATCTTCGGCTGAAACTATGCTTGGTAACGGCTGAACTTTTTTGACGTTTTTTCACATTCGGTGGTTAAGTTTTTTATTTTTTGTGCAGTATCTTTTGCTTTTTGATTAATTTCGCATTGTTTATGTTTGACGAGAGCAACGTGTTGTTGCAAAATCATTTCGGATTTTTCTTTTTTCGCATTTTCATTATTGAACTTTTCTTTTTGTTCTAATAATTTTGATTCAATATGGTATTTTCGCCTCTCTGAATTGAAATAAGCATAAATCCCAAAAGACAATATTATCCACAACAATGGTTTGTCATGTGCATTGATTGACGCAATTTTATTCTGTAATTTATTACATTGTTTTTCAAGTTTCGCTAAAATTTTCTTTTGGCCGGCAATACTTTCGCTAGTTTTGCTGATATATGTTTGGATTTTAGTTATTTCATTTGGCTATGTCACAACAAACAGTTGATAAATAGCCATTTTTATAGGGGAGTATCAG
>ERZ827181.2257-NODE-2257-length-17213-cov-3.654971_pt1 | contig 17213 bp, 12 predicted proteins | sample MGYA00519778_ERZ827181 | MGnify/ENA primary metagenome ERZ827181 (study PRJEB31778, sample SAMEA3449273) | human gut metagenome | biome: human gut; feature: human-associated habitat; material: faeces | place: United Kingdom | collected 2010/2012 ...
CTTCAACCTGTATCCCGAATCGCGCCAACGCCGCACCCTGGAGATGCTCACCGAGTGGTACGCCCGGGAGATCTTCCCCGAAGTCGCCGCGCGCCAGGGCTGGAGCCTGCCCGCCGATTACCGCAACTGGATCGGCACCGGGTACACCAACCTGGTGGACAACCTGAACACCTTCCTGCAGTATGTGCCCGACCCGCAGCAGTTCCGCACCCGCATCGAGGAAATCCTGCGCCGGGGGGACAAAGCGCTCGCCTACCGGTTTTTCACCCAGACCATCCGCGAGAGCGGCGCCTTGCGCAACACTCGCAGTGCCACGACCGCCCTCAACCGAATGCTCGACACGGAAGACCCCTCGGCCTTCGAGCAGTACATGAAGGAAAACGGCCAGGCCGCCGCCTCCGCCGCCCAGCAAGCGGCTGTCGTGCAAACCGCCGGGCAGAAAGCCACTTCGACTCTCGCCGCCAAGCAGATGGAGCAGGACCTCGCCCGACTTGCGCGCAACACGGATGCGGCCGCCAAAGCCCTCGGCACGGGCGTGGAAGCGGTCAAAAAAGACGCCCTGGTCGCCCTCTCCGACGAAGCGCTTCTCCGCGTGTTTTCGCGCATGCGGACGCCGATGCAGTGGCTGATGCCTTTCGGGACCATCGTCTCCCTCTACGAAGAGCAGCAAAAGCCCGCCGAACCCGTCGAACCGGGCAACCTGTTTCCCGGGCTCGAACGTTATATCTCGCCGACGTTTTACCGGGACCGTTTTTATCTCCGGGGACTTTCGGCCGGTGTTGTAGATGGAGTCATCAACCTAGTGGTCGAACTGTACCGAACGGGAAAAGGTGCCATACAGTATATCGGTTACGGAGCGGCCAGCAAATTGTCCCGCATGCCCATCTGGCCGGACTCCATTCAGAAGAAACTGGATGAGGCCGATAAGAAGTATTACGAGATCAACCTTTCGGCCTACCAGTCAGGGTCGGATTTGATCGAGTTTATCGACCGTTACCATACCGACATACTGTTCCGTAGCCTGTTCCAGGATCAAGTACTGGAATTGCTGGGCGACTATTTCTCGCGTCTGGACGGTGTTACCGGCGAGCAAGGCTATGCGCAGGGACGTTTTATCTTCGACGTAGCGCTCATGTTGATCCCCGGGGGGAACCTCAAGAAGCTGCTCGACACCTGGAAACGGACCAAAAGCTTCAAACTGCTGGAATTCCTCCCCGCCCAGTACAAGAACCTGCTGAAAGCCACCTCCTCGCAGAAAGACCTCCGGGCCATCGAGAAAGTTACCGGCGAGGTCGATTTCACCAAACCCATCCCGGTCGATGCCCAGACGGTCTCGTATCCCGTCCGTTCGCTGACCGTATCGGAGGACGTCCTTCGGAGCGGGCAGCAAGTATCCCACCCGCCTGTCCAGGGAAGTGTTTGGGACAATGTCCTCCAGCAAATCTACGAGTCGTCGGATAGGCCGGCGTTGCCGGGTGTGCCCATCAGATTGGCCTTGCCGCCCGCGCCGAAGGACGTCAAAAGCTACCTCCCCCAGACCTATGGCCCGCCGAGTGCAACGGAAGCTGCATTTTCTGCGGTGGGCACCTTCCAACCCTTTGCCCAGCTCTCCTCGGTCAAGCTCATCTCCTTGCCGCAAAAAGGCGAAGCCAACAAAATCCAGCCCACCGTCCAAGGGCTTATTGTCAACTCCGATCTGGACAGCGACAAACTCCAGACAGCCTTCAACAAAGACATGGCCCCCATACATGAGGGTCCCTATTCTCCTGCCATGGTCTCGGAATCGCTCCGTCAGCAGTTGAAGGAGGCTATGGGCAATTCGAAGACTGCCGACAAGGATGTGGACGAGTTTCTCAACTACAGTGCCAGCATCCCCCAGCGCAAAGTCGTTACGAGACAGATGGAGCTGTACAAGGTCACCAAAATCGAGTGGGATTCTCCAAAAACGTCACATTATTGGCTGACCAAGGACCAGCTTATCGAGGCGCTGAAGTCCGGGAAGCTGGAGTCGAAGACGAGCCTGCCCCCCGGCAGCCGGGCCCGGCAGTACTATATCTACAAAATTACGCCGAAACAGGAAGAACTCAAGGAGGGAATTCCTATCTTTGAGAGCGAAATCTCTCCAATCCAGGACGGCACCTACCGGACCGAGGGCGGCCTTCTCCAGATATACGTGCCGAATATGGATAAATGGAACGAACCTGAGCGGGTGATGCGATTGGAAATGTAACCGTGAACCATGTTTAACACCATAAAATCGATAAAGCCATGATAGATTTTACTTCTTTGTACAAAAAGGTCGATGATCTGGTCGATGCAAATGATTTCGAACCGGCCTTGACTCTCGTGCGCGATGCCGCTCACCGAATCTTAGAGGGGGGAAAATTGCCCATTTCCAAAGAGGAAATCGAGTATTTTTTACAGAACTCGTATTGGGCCATAGATAGGGCAGAAAACAGTCAACATGGAGCATTTTGGAGCCATGAACTGGATATTTTATCGGAAGATATATTTCTAACCGGATTAAAAATTATTCGCAAGTATGATATACAGGATGTGAAAACCAAGATATCTTACGTGCGTTGTGTTTGCACTATTGAAAAGGATCCGGAGAGATTAGCGGCCTTGCACAAAGAGTTCGACGAGTTGTCGGCTTTGTATGCCGCGCAGTCCCGCCGCAAGAAGTTGTGAGGACTTTTCTGCCCGGCAGTAGAGCCGCACCCCGCCGGGGTGCGGCTTTTTTATGCCGGATTTGCAAAAATTCATTAATTTAGCCAGAGAATATGACGTGGAAATCATCTTTAAACCAGAATGAGTTATGGGAATAAATGTAGATACAAATATTTTGTCTTCAAGGGATCGGATGATACTCAATAAGATCAATTTTGCCGGACGTTTTGAGGCCCTTTCCCGCCAGCATCCTATCCGTCCGGACCTCGATCTTTTGATGATATTGGACTTCGACCTGACCAAGGAGATTTTGGAGTCGTTCGGTTACAAGATCCGCTACTTTCGGGGCGAGCGGTTTTTTCAAGCAACAGAAAAACGAGGTGGTTATGAATTCAAATTTAATATAGCACTTGAATATGGTCAGGTAGAATTGATTTGGGCTGTATTTCGTGATAAAAAATTAGTACGTCCCTTATCGAGGATATGGATGGGATTGTATGGATTGTTGATGAATGTTCCTCGGGAACAAGTACCGCTTTATCCTTTTTTCGGCGATTACGACGAGTTGGAGGCGGTGTTGCGCGAGAGTTTTTCGCTATGGGAGGATTTCAAGCGGGAATTTTTGGCAGAATATCCCAAACCTATGTAAGCATTGTTCTTCTATTTTTTTGCCGCACCCCGGTGGGGTGCGGCTTTTTTATGCCTCTTTCCCGGGACTTCGGAGTTTACAAGGCGGCTTTTCGCACCCCTTGCGTCCCGACCCGGTCGTGGATCATTCTCCCTTGGCACAGGGGAGAGAGGGTGGTGGCGATGAATTCCCGAACGGGCACTTCGGCCGAGGCCGGGTAGAGCAAGTGTACGTTGGCGCCGGCATCGAGCGTAAAGTAAAGGGGTACCAGAGTCTCTTTCCGGTATTGCCATACGGCATCCAGCACGGCAATCGTCGCCGGTTTGAACAGGATGTAACACGGGTCGGCGGTCATCATCATCGCGTGCAGGGTCAGTGCTTCGCGTTCGGCCAAGGCTCCGAATGCCGCTACGTCGCCCCGCTGGAGGATTTCCCGCAGGCGTTCCACGTGTTTTCGGGCTTGGGCAAACCGTGCCGAGGCATACGGATGCCCTTTCATCAGGGCGTGTCCGGCGGTGCTGGATACGCTTTTGGCTCCGTGTTCGATCAGCAGGACGGTGTCCCGAAAATCCCGAAATACGGGATGGATGTCCACTTCGGGGAGCGGTACGGCGTACAGGTCGGACGAGGCAGGTACCGAGGGGCATTCCCCCCACAGGACGACACCGGGATAAATGCTTCGGGAGGCGCTTCCCGACCCCAACCGGGCGTAGAACGATACCCGCCGCAGGAAGTCCTCCTGCTCCAAGGGAGCGGAGCAGGCGTTCTCAAAATCCACCAGACAGGCGGCCAAGGCTCCCAGTCCCGAAGCCGACGAAGCAATGCCCGAGGAATGCGGGAAACTGTTGGAGGTGTGCAGCACGAAGGCATAGTCGCGCAGATAGGGTGCGTAGGGGGCGATCCGGTCGAAGAACTGCTCGATCTTGGGAACGAATCCCGGTGCCGGCTTCCCGTCGAGTTGGACCTCGATCCGGTACGGCCGGTCGTCTCCTTCTCCGCAGCGGGGCGAGATGTCGAGAGTGGTATCCGTGCGGCAGGCTTCCAGGGTGAGGCTCACCGAGGGGTTGGCCGGGAGCTGGCCTTCCCGTTTGCCCCAGTATTTGACGATGGCGATATTCGAGGGGCATGTCCAACGGGTATGGTACGCAGGCTTTCCGGCCGGCAGGCGGGCGATGTCTAACATTTCGGCGTTTTTTTGTTTTTACGACCAGACAAAGATAAACCATTTGATGGGAAAACCGATTTATCGGTTATATTTGCAACTTTCAAGCGGTATTCTCGCAATGCCGGAAAACCTGTACCACAAAAAACATTGAGAAATTATGCGAACGACTTTCTTCAGTCTTTTCTTGCTGTTCTTCGGTGCCGTTGCCGCCCAGCAAAAGAACGCTCCGTTGCCCAACATCATCCCCGAACCCGTTGAGATGACCTCCGGGCAGGGGCAGTTTACCATTTCCCGCGCAACGCGCGTGTATGCAGCCGACAAAGAGGCGGAAAAATCGGCCAAGTACTTCATCGACTACTTCAACCGCCATTTCGGATACCGTTTGGCCCTGGCCAAGAAAGATGCGGGCGAAGACCTGATCGTCTTTTCCGACCGGAAAAACGGGGAGACCTCGGGCGGATATACCCTCACGGTTACTCCCGAAGCGATCCGTATCGAGGGAAATGACGGTCCGGGTGTGTTCTATGGCATGCAGAGCCTCATCCAGATGCTGCCTACCCGGGCGGGAGTGCTGCCCATCATCGGGGCGGTGACGATCCGCGATTATCCCCGTTTCGCATACCGGGGCATGCACTTCGACTGCGTCCGGCATTTCTTCCCGGTGGAATACGTAAAACGCTATATCGACTATCTGGCGTTGCACAAGATGAACTATTTCCACTGGCATCTGACCGATGACCAGGCCTGGCGCCTAGAGATGAAGTCCCACCCGGAACTCACCGCCCAAGGCTCTACCCGCGAAGGGGAAATCCTCGGGTTGTATCCCGGCACGTACCGCAAACGCCCCTATGGAGGCTACTATACCCAGGAGCAGGCCAAGGAGATCGTGGAATATGCCGCCGAACGCTATATCACCGTTATCCCCGAGATCGACATCCCGGGCCATTGCATGGCGGTACTGGCCGTGCATCCCGAATTCAGCACCCAGCCGGACCTGGAGCACAAGACGGCCCAGACCTGGGGGATCTACAACAAGTTCAACAACGTGTTGGCTCCCAAACCGGAGGTGTTCGCCTTCCTGACCGATGTGTTCTCGGAGTTGTGCGATGTGTTCCCTTCGCAGTACATCCATGTGGGGGGCGATGAATGTGCCAAGAAATGGTGGAAGGAGTCCGAACAGGCTCAGCAATTCATGAAAGAGCACAACCTAAAGGACGAAGAAGAACTCCAGAGCTATTTCATCCACTATGTGGGGGATGTGATCGCCAAGAAAGGAAAGACGACGGTCGGCTGGAACGAGATCCTCGAAGGCGGTCTGGCTCCCGATGCGGTAGTGATGAGCTGGCAGGGAACCTCCGGGGGTATTACGGCCGCCAAGTCCGGCCATCGGGTCATCATGACGCCCTCGGGTTATTCGTATTACAACAACCTCCAGTCCCGCAATCAGCGACAAATTACCCACCAGGGTTATCTTCCCTTGGAAAAGGTGTACAAGTACGACATCATCCCCGCCGAACTGACCCCGGAGCAGGCCTCCAACATCATCGGTGCGCAGGCTTGCCTGTGGACGGAGTATTTCCCCACGACGGGCAAGGTGGAAATGGCGCTGTTCCCGCGTTTGTCCGCTTTGGCCGAAAACGTGTGGTCCCAGCCGGAAAAGAAGGATTGGGAGCGTTTCCTGCGCAAGATGCCCGATCAGTTCGAGCGGTACGATCTGTGGGGAGCCCGCTTCTCGGAGGATTTCTTCCGGATGTACGACCTCCCGTATTACGATCCGACGACCCGGTAAGCCGCTTTGGCTTTCTCATGCGGACAAAAACGGGCGGGCCCACAAGGGCCGCCCGTTTTTGTCCGCACGAGGGGGCGTCGGATTACAGTTTTTCCCCGAAAGCCAAATCGCCGGCATCGCCCAGTCCCGGGACGATGTATTTGTCTTCGTTTAGCGCATCGTCCACCGTAGCGATCCACAGTTCGGCCGGATACGGAGCGAAATGATCGGCAATAGCCTTTACTCCGAAGGTCGATCCGATCACCGATACGATGTGGATGCAGCGCGGCGTGCCGCATTTTTTCAGTGCCTCGAAGACCGCCATGATGGACGAGCCGGTAGCCAGCATCGGGTCGGCGATGATCAGCACTTTCCCCTCGAGGGAGGGCGAAGCGAGGTATTCGACCACGATGTCGAAATCGTGGCTGCCTTCCCGGTGGCGCCGGTAGGCCGAGATAAACGTGTTTTGCGCCTGGTCGAAACAGTCCAGCAGCCCTCCGTGCAGCGGAAGTCCCGCCCGCAGGATCGAGCAGATGACTACCTCGTCCTGGAGTACGGCACAGGATTTTCTCCCCAGCGGGGTAGTTACCTCCTGGGACTGGTAGGCGAGCGTTTTGGAAAGTTCGTATCCGAGAAGCTCCCCTACGCGGGCCAGGTTGCGGCGAAAGCGCATGCGGTCTTTCTGGAGGTTTACATCGCGCAGTTGGGCGATGTAGGTACTGAGCAGGGATTTTTCCTGGCTGTAGTCGTGTATTTTCATCGTCTGTCGTTTTTTTCGATCCTGAAAACAAATGTAACGATTAATTTCCCTCCTCAAAGGAAAGGTTGGGGGAAAAACGGACTTTTTGTCGGGAGTTTGCGGGAGTGGAGGGATCTTTTCAGGCCAAGTAAGCGGATAAAAAGATTGCGGCAACCGGTACGGTTGCCGCAATGGTCGTTTTGTGTGGTACCCCCAGGAATCGAACCAGGGACACAAGGATTTTCAGTCCTTTGCTCTACCAACTGAGCTAGGGTACCTTTACAGCGGTGCAAATATAGGGTTAAATTTTTGAAACTGCCAAATTTTTTTCCGGAAAACCGCAAAAAAGCATTCCGAAGCCTTTCACAGAGGATCTTTTATTCGGTTATTCGGTATAGCCCAGGATCTTCATGAATTCCTCGGCCGTCTGTTCCTTGCGGAAGACACGATCCGTATAGTTCCCCTGCGCATCTTTGTCCACGATGATGTGTTGTGGCTGGGGGATCAGGCAATGCTGGATGCCCCCCACCCCGCCCAGTTCGTCCTGGTAGGCTCCGGTATTGAAAAATCCGATGTAAAGCGGTTTTTTCTCGCTGAATTTCGGCATGTAGATGGCATTGACGTGCTGTTCGGAGTTGTAGAAGTCGTCCGAGTCGCAGGTCAGCCCTCCCATCAGCACCCGTTCGTACGGGTCGCGCCAGCGGTTGATGGGCAGCAGGACAAAACGCTGGTTGATGGCCCAGGCGTCCGGTAGGGTGGTCATGAACGAGGAGTTGATCATGTCCCAGCGTTCCCGATCGTTCTGCTCCTTTTGGTGCATCACTTCGTAGATGGTCGCCCCGCTCTCCCCGACGGTAAAGGTGCCGAATTCGGTAAAGATGTTCGGTACCGGGATTTCCCGGTCTTCGCACATCATCTTGATCTGACCGATGATCTCGTCGGCCATGTACTGGTAGTCGTACTCGAAGGCCAGGGAAGTCTTGATGGGGAAGCCCCCGCCGATGTTGAGCGAGTCGAGTTCCGGGCAGTCCTTTTTCAGGTCGGCGTACACCTTGAGGCATTTGAGCAGTTCGTTCCAGTAGTAGGCGCTGTCCTTGATACCGGTGTTGATGAAAAAGTGGAGCATCTTCAGCCGAACCTTCGGGTGGTTTTTGATCACCCGGCGGTACAGGGGAGCGATGTCGCGGTACTTGATGCCCAGACGCGAAGTGTAGAAGGTGAATTTCGGTTCCTCTTCCGAGGCGATGCGGATGCCGATCTCGAAGGGGCGGTCGATCGCTTGGCAGAGGTAGTCTATTTCGTCCTCGTTGTCGATGATGGGGATCGTATTCGGGTGGCCGGTGTTGATCAGCCGGGCGATGTAGTCGATGTACTTGCCCCGTTTGAATCCGTTGCACAGGATGTAGCTGTCTTTGGCCAGGCGTCCTTCGGCGATCAGTTTTTCCACGATGGGGATGTCGTAGGCCGAGGAAGTCTCGATGTGGATGTCGTTCTTGAGCGCTTCGTGCAGGATGAAGCTGTAATGCGAACTTTTGGTGCAGTAACAGTAGTTGTACGAAGCGTGGTAATCGTTCTTCTGCATCGCCTGGGCGAAGATGCGCTTGGCCCGCTGGATGTTTTCCGAGATGCGCGGCAGGTAGGTCAGGCGCAGCGGAGTTCCGTATTTCTCGATCAGCCCCATCAGATCGATGCCGTGAAAGGTGAGGTTGTCTCCTTTGAGGTCGAATTCTTCCTGCGGGAAGTAGAACGTCTGGTCGATCAGGTCTATGTAACTTGTTTTCATCCTTTTGATGCAAATTTTTGAGGGGGACAAAGCCCGGTGGAACGATGGGAGAAAAAGAAACCGGGAGGGGAGGGGACGGATCCCGAAAAGCGGTACACTTGCAAAAGCCCCCGCAGAAAGGGATCACCGGTGCGGGCCGGGGCTTCAGATGCGGATGAAAAACACGCAGCGGCGTGTAAAAACGGGAAAGAATTTTTTCAATGCCTGCTATCTATCAGTGCGATGGAACGAATATTTTTTGTCCCGCTGGAAGTCGGGAACGGCTTTCAGCGGGACAAAAATACGTAATTTTTTCAATTTTTTTCAATGCTTCTCCCTTCGGGATGTTTTTGCCTTTGGGCGAAGTCTTTGCGGGGTGGCCACGGGCACTCCGGCCCTTCGGACTTTTGGGTACTACCTTCGCAGCCGTTCCGGAGGGAGAGAGGGCTTATTTTGCTTGCTCGCGTACCCGGGCGCTGGCGGCATAGACCTTTTCCTTCATCGCTTCCTTGAAGTCCACGATACGCTGGTGGAGCTGCGGGTCGGCTACCGAAAGGATCTGTGCGGCCAGGATGCCTGCGTTGCGGGCGCCGTCCAGGGCGACGGTGGCTACCGGCACGCCCGAAGGCATTTGCAGCATCGAGAGGATGGAGTCCCAGCCGTCGATCGAGTTGGACGATTTGATGGGAACGGCGATCACCGGCATGGCGCTCACCGCGGCGACAAATCCGGCCAGGTGGGCGGCGCCGCCCGCTCCGGCGATGATCACGGCTACTCCGCGCTGGTAAGCTCCCCGGGCATAGTCCAATACCCGTTCGGGCGTGCGGTGGGCGGACATGACATCCATTTCGGTTTCGACACCCAGTTCGTGCAGGACGGCTTCGGCCTGCTGCATGATTTTCAGGTCGGAGTCCGACCCCATGATGATACCTACTTTCATACGTTTGTTATATGTTTTTTGTCTTTCTGTGTTCAGACGGCGCACGGGAGTATTGTCCGGCAGGGGATCTTTTCGGCCCTCGGCGGAAATCCCGGGGGACGAGAGCGGGGTCAGTCGTCCGAGAGACGGAGCACGGCCATGAAGGCCGACTGGGGTACTTCGACCCGGCCGATCTGCCGCATGCGTTTTTTGCCTTGTTTCTGTTTTTCGAGCAGCTTGCGTTTGCGGGAGATGTCGCCTCCGTAGCACTTGGCGGTAACGTCCTTGCGGACAGCCTTGATCGTTTCGCGGGCGATGATCTTGGCGCCGATGGCCGCCTGGAGCGGAATGTCGAACTGCTGGCGGGGGATCAGGCCGCGGAGCTTCTCGACGATCTTCTTGCCGATGTTGTACGCATTGGCGCGGTGTACCAGCGAGGAGAGTGCATCGACCGGTTCGCCGTTGATCAGGATATCGACCTTGACCAGGTCGGCCTGGCGGAAGTCGATGGGCGTGTAGTCGAACGAGGCGTATCCGCGCGAGAGGGACTTGAGCCGGTCGTAAAAGTCGAACACCACTTCGGCCATCGGCAACTCGAAGATGAGTTCCACCCGGGTGGGGGTGAGGTACGACTGGTTCTTGAGTACGCCCCGTTTGGCGATGCAGAGTTCCATCACCGGACCGATGTATTCGGATTGGGTGATGATCGAGGCGCGGATATAGGGTTCCTCCACGCGGTCCAGCCGCGAGGGGTCGGGTAGTTCCGAGGGGTTGTGGATGGTCAGGGGATGGTTGCGGTCGGAGGTCTGGTACACGCGGTACGATACGTTGGGGACGGTGGTGATGACCGTCATGCCGAATTCGCGTTCCAGGCGCTCCTGGATGATCTCCAGGTGCAGCATTCCCAGAAATCCGCAGCGGAAACCGAAGCCCAGTGCGGCGGACGATTCGGCTTCGAAGGTCAGGGCGGCGTCGTTCAGGTGGAGTTTTTCCATCGACGAGCGCAGTTCCTCGTAGTCTTCGGTGTCCACCGGGTAGATGCCGGCGAAGACCATGGGCTTGACCTCCTCGAAGCCCTCGATAGGCTGGGCGGCCGGGCGTTCGACCGAAGTGATGGTGTCGCCCACTTTGACTTCGACGGCTTCCTTGATGCCCGAAATGACATATCCTACGTCGCCGGCCGAGATCTGTTTTTTGGCTTGTTTTTTGAGTTTGAGGGTGCCTACCTCGTCGGCAAGGTAGGACTTGCCGGTGGCCATGAATTTGACCTTTTCCCCTTGGTGGATGGTGCCGTTGACCACTTTGTAGTAAGCCTCCACGCCGCGGAACGAATTGAACACCGAGTCGAATACCAAGGCCTGAAGCGGTGCGTCCGGATCGCCTTCCGGAGCGGGGATGCGTTCCACGATGGCGCGCAGAATGTCCTCGACCCCTTGTCCGGTCTTGCCCGAGGCGTAGATGATGTCCTCCGGACGGCAGTCGATCAGGGCGACGATGTCGTCCGCTACTTCTTCCGGTTTGGCCGAGGGAAGGTCGATCTTGTTGAGCACCGGGATGATGGTCAGCCCGTTTTCCAAGGCCAGGTACAGGTTGGAGATGGTCTGCGCCTGGATGCTCTGGGCGGCGTCCACCACCAGCAGTGCGCCTTCGCAGGCGGCGATCGACCGCGACACTTCGTACGAGAAGTCCACGTGTCCCGGGGTGTCGATCAGGTTGAGGATGTATTTTTCCCCATTGAGCACATAATCCATCTGGATGGCGTGGCTCTTGATGGTGATGCCGCGCTCGCGCTCCAGGTCCATGTCGTCGAGCAGTTGGTCCTGTTTTTCCCGTTCGGAGATGGTCTTGGTGTATTCCAACAGCCGGTCGGCCAGGGTGGACTTTCCGTGATCGATGTGGGCGATGATACAGAAGTTGCGAATGTTTTTCATACGTGTGATAAAAAGCAAGGGCACTTTGCGCGCCAAAGGTCAAAGGTAGTGTTTTTCCCGGATTTTTTGTCCCGCGCGGAGCGGGCAGGGCGAAAAATCGGGAGATTCTTTTTATTTTCGCAAAGTAAAAACCGAAGTTTTCCCGTATGGAATCCGCAGAATTCATCCAAGCGATCCTCGACAACCTCAATTACTTCTGGATCACGGTCCTGATGGCGATCGAGAGTTCGTTTATCCCCTTTCCTTCCGAACTGGTCGTCCCCCCGGCGGCCTACATGGCGGCCATCGACGGCAAGATGAGCATTTCGCTGGTGGTGCTGTTCGCTACCCTGGGTGCGGACATCGGCGCGCTGTTCAATTACTACCTGGCGCGTTGGCTGGGACGCCCCATCGTTTACCGCTTTGCCAACAGTCGTTTGGGGCACATGTGCCTGATCGACCAGGAAAAGGTACAGAAGGCCGAGGATTATTTTGACAAACACGGAGCGGTGTCCACTTTCGTGGGCCGTCTGCTGCCGGCCATCCGCCAGCTGATCTCCATCCCGGCGGGACTGGCGCGGATGAAATTGGGTCCCTTCCTGCTCTACACGACTCTCGGCGCGGGCATCTGGAACGGCATCCTGGCAGCCATCGGGTACTATCTCTCCACCGTGCCGGGGATCAATACCCGGGAACAGTTGCAGGAGAAGATCAACCAGTACAGCCACGAGATGGGGTATCTTTTTATCGCCGTGTGTGCGGTAGTGGTAGCTTTTCTGGTGTACAAGGCCCTGCGCAAGAAAAAAAATCCCCGGACGGAATAAGCCTTTTTTATAAAAAAACGTCCCCGGGTGTAAAAAAGTCAAGAAAACATTTGGAACGAAAGGAAAGTTCGCATTACATTTGTCGGGTCAATAAAAAAAACACAATGAAAAATGCCGTTGCTCTAATTGGCGTCCTGCTGCTGCCCGTGGTCATTACCCCAGGGAGTGAGAAAGGCGCGTGAAGTTGCGGCCGTTTTTCGGACACATACGAAAGCCTTTCTCACTCGGTGAGAGAGGCTTTTTTCGATCCTGCTCATTTTGCATGAAAACAAAAGATACCGTCATGGAAAAAGAAGAAATGAAAAACCCGCTTCGCAGCGCACAGACGATGGATTCCCGCCGCATGGCCGGGGCACGCGCGCTGTGGAGAGCCAACGGCATGAAAAAGGAACAGATGGGGCGGCCGGTCATCGCGATCGCCAATTCGTTTACCCAGTTTGTCCCCGGGCACGTGCATCTGCACCGGGTAGGACAGATCGTCAAGTCCGAAGTGGAAGCCCTGGGTTGCTTTGCCGCCGAGTTCAATACCATCGCCATCGACGACGGGATCGCCATGGGGCATGACGGCATGCTCTATTCGTTGCCCTCGCGCGAGATCATCGCCGACAGCGTGGAATACATGGTCAATGCGCACAAGGCCGATGCCTTGGTGTGCATCAGCAACTGCGACAAGATAACTCCCGGGATGCTCATGGCTGCCATGCGGCTGAACATCCCCACGATATTCGTCTCCGGCGGGCCGATGGAGGCCGGCAATTTCCGCGGGCGCGGGGTCGATCTGATCGATACGATGGTCATGAGCGCCGACGCCAGCGTGTCCGATGCCGACGTGCAGGAATTGGAAGGATGCGCCTGCCCCGGATGCGGTTCGTGTTCCGGAATGTTTACCGCCAATTCGATGAACTGCCTGGCCGAAGCCATCGGAATGGCCTTCCCCGGCAACGGCACGGTCGTAGCTACGCACGTCAACCGCGAGGAGATGTTCCGCCGTGCGGCGCGCACTATCGTCCGGATGGCCGAGCGGTACTACCGCGACGGGGACGATTCGGGCCTGCCGCGTTCGGTGGCCACCAAGGCGGCCTTCGAGAATGCAATGTCGCTCGACATCGCCATGGGAGGATCGACCAATACGGTGCTGCACCTGCTGGCCATCGCCCGGGAAGCGGGCGTGGACTTTACGATGGCCGATATCGACCGCCTTTCGCGCCGGGTGCCGGTGCTGTGCAAGGTGGCGCCCAACGGACATTACCACGTGCAGGATGTCAACCGCGCCGGAGGCATCATGGCGATCCTGGGGATCCTGGCCCGTGCCGGGCTGGTCGATACGCTGGTCAACCGGGCGGACGGAGAGACCCTGGGCGATGTGCTGGCCCGCTACGACGTGGCTTCGCCGGACTTTTCGCCCGAGGCGAAAAAACTGTACCTCAGTGCTCCCGCAGGACGTTTCTCCAATGAGATGGGTTCGCAGCAGACGTATTATCCCGAGATGGATACCGACCGCGCGCAAGGCTGCATCCGGGATGTGGAACACGCGTATTTCCAGGACGGCGGCTTGGCCGTATTGAAAGGAAACATTGCAGCCGACGGCTGTATCGTCAAAACGGCAGGGGTGGATCCGTCGCTTTTCCGCTTCGAAGGAACGGCCGTAGTCTTCGAATCGCAGGAACAGGCCGTGGAGGGCATCCTCGGCGGACGGGTGAAGGCCGGCGATGTAGTGGTGATCCGCTACGAAGGCCCGCGGGGCGGCCCGGGAATGCAGGAGATGCTCTATCCCACGTCGTACCTCAAGTCGATGCACCTGGGCAAGGCTTGCGCTCTGGTAACCGACGGGCGTTTCTCCGGAGGTTCCTCGGGACTTTCCATCGGCCACGTGTCGCCCGAGGCAGCGGCCGGCGGGCAGATCGCCATCGTGCGCGACGGCGACCGCATCGCTATCGACATCCCCGAGCGGCGCATCGAACTGCTGGTCGATGCCGATGAGATAGACCGCCGGATGAAGGCCATGAAAGAATTCAAACCCGTATCCCGCCAGCGAGTCGTGCCGCGTTCGCTCCAAGCGTACGCCATGCTGGTAAGCTCGGCCGACAAGGGCGCTGTGCGGGAGATCGAACGATGAGGTGCGAGCGGGTAAAACGATTTTTTCATCAGGCAAATCCATAAATATGAACACAAAAAATACACAAGATACACAGACTTCCAACAATCCCTGCGGGACTCCCCGGCGAATGTCCGGCTCGCAAGCCATCATCGAGTCTTTCCTGGCGGAAGGGGCGGAAACCATTTTCGGGTATCCGGGTGGCGCGGTGATCCCGATCTACGACGCCTTGTACGACTATCGCGACCGGATCGACCACATCCTGGTGCGCCACGAGCAGGCGGCGGTGCATGCCGCCGAGGGTTATGCCCGTGCCACGGGTCGCGTGGGGGTGTGCATGGTTACCTCCGGACCGGGGGCGACCAATACGGTAACCGGCCTGGCCGACGCTTTGTTGGATTCTACCCCGGTGGTGCTCATCAGCGGGCAGGTGGCTTCCTCGCTGTTGGGTACGGATGCCTTTCAGGAGACCAACTTCATCGGCATCACCCAGGCGGTAACCAAGTGGAACTGTCAGGTCAAGCGGGCGCAGGACATCCCCGAGGCCATTGCCAAGGCTTTTTACATCGCCCGCAGCGGACGTCCGGGGCCGGTGGTGGTGGACATCACCAAGGATGCCCAGGTAGGGATGATGGATTTTTGTTACAAGAAGGTGGAGCACATCCGCAGTTACGTTCCCTCTCCCGCTCCCGATCGGGAACAAGTGGCCGAGGCAGCTCGGCTGATCAACCTGTCCCGTCGGCCGATGGCACTGGTAGGACAAGGGGTTATTTTGGGAGATGCTGAAAAGGAATTGCTCGCTTTTCTGGAGAAAAGCGGCATGCCGGCCGCCGCGACGCTGCTGGGGCTTTCGGCCTTGCCGAGCGACCACCCGCAGAACGTAGGCATGCTCGGGATGCACGGCAACTACGGGCCGAACATCAAGAACAAGGATTGCGACCTGTTGGTGGCCATCGGAATGCGTTTCGACGACCGCGTGACGGGCGATCCGGACAAGTTCGGGATGGGGGCCAAGATCATCCACCTGGAGATAGACCCCTCGGAGGTGAACAAGATCATCTATGCCGACGTGCCGGTGGTGGGTGATGTGAAACAGACCTTGCCGATGCTCACCGAGATGGTTTCTGCGCAGGACCACAGCGCGTGGATCGCCGAATTCCGCGCATGCGACAAGGTAGAGGAGCAAAAGATCATCTCCCCGGCCCTGCATCCGACTTCGGGACGCATCCGGATGGGAGAGGCCGTGCGCAAGGTGTCGGACGCGGCCCCCAAGGATACGATCGTGGTAACCGACGTAGGCCAGCACCAGATGTTTGCCGCGCGGTATTGCCGATATACGACTCCGCGTACGCTCATTACTTCGGGCGGTCTGGGCACGATGGGCTACGGACTGCCGGCAGCGGTGGGGGCCAAGTTGGGCTGTCCCGACCGGCAGGTGGTTCTGTTCGTGGGCGACGGAGGTCTGCAGATGAACATCCAGGAGTTGGCTACCATCATGCAGAGCCACGTGGGCGTCAAGATCGTCCTGCTGAATAACAACTACCTGGGCATGGTGCGTCAGTGGCAGGAACTGTTCTACAACCGCAGGTACTCGTTTACCGATATGCTCAGTCCGGAGTATTCGCTCATCGCTCGCGCCAACGAAGTGGGATACGAACTGGTGGAAAAACGCGAAGACCTCGACGGGGCCATTGCCCGGATGCTCGAAAGCCCGGAGGCGTTCCTCCTGGAGGTCCGGGTGGAAAAGGAAGACGATGTGTTCCCCATGGTGCCGGCCGGTGCGGCGGTATCCGATATTATGCTCGAATGACGTAAAACCCAGCGAAGAATCATGGAAAAACAATACATCCTGACCGTTTTCTCGGAAAACAAAGTGGGTATCCTCAACCAGATCACCACGGTGCTCACCTGCCGCAATGTCAATATCGAAAGCCTGACCACTTCGGAGTCGGCCGTGGCGGGCATCCACCGTTTTACCATCGTGGTCAATACCGATCCGGAAAAGGTGGAAAAGATGGTGCGCCAGATCGAAAAACGCGTCGAAGTGCTCAAGGCCTTCGTCCATACCCCCGACGAGGTGGTTCAGCAGGAGATCGCCCTGTACAAGGTGTCCCGCAACCGCAATGTCGAAAACCTGGTGCGCGAACACCATGTACGCATCTTGGAGATCGGCGACGACTACATCGTGCTGGAAAAAACCGGCCATACGAGCGAAACGCAGGCGCTGTTGGAGCTTCTGCGTCCCTATGGGGTTCATCAGTTCGCGCGCACGGGTTCGGTGGCCATCGTCAAGGGCAAGGATTACCTGCTGGACGAGTGCCCCGGCATCGCCGAATTCAGGAAAGAACAGGAAGCATCAAGAAAAGAACAAGAAACGAAATAAAACACAGAATTATCAACCAAAAAACATTGCAACCATGGCAAAAATGAATTTCGGAGGGGTCGAGGAAAATGTGATCACCCGCGACGAATTCCCTCTTTCGAAGGCTCTCGAAACACTCAAAGATGAAACGATCGCCGTGATCGGATACGGCGTACAGGGCCCCGGACAGTCCCTCAACCTCAAGGACAATGGCTTCAACGTCATCGTGGGCCAGCGCAAAGGCACCAAGAGTTGGGACAAGGCCGTAGCCGACGGATGGGTTCCCGGCCAGACGCTTTTCGAAATCGAGGAAGCAGCCGCAAAGGGCACCATCATCCAGTACCTGCTTTCCGACGCCGGCCAGATCGCCA
>ERZ827181.2260-NODE-2260-length-17199-cov-4.379550_pt1 | contig 17199 bp, 18 predicted proteins | sample MGYA00519778_ERZ827181 | MGnify/ENA primary metagenome ERZ827181 (study PRJEB31778, sample SAMEA3449273) | human gut metagenome | biome: human gut; feature: human-associated habitat; material: faeces | place: United Kingdom | collected 2010/2012 ...
TCGAGAAGATATGTTCGCAGACGGACACGGCGGACGAGGGCGGGGATTACTTATGTAAAATCATTTACGGGCGTTATAAAAACCTGCTGTATATGTTGGATGTTTACTACACGCAGGAGAAAATGGAAGTAACGGAGATCGAGGCTGCGAAACGGAGTTTGCAGTTCAACGTGCAGTATGACGACACGGAGAGCAATAACGGCGGAAAAGGCTTTGCGCGGAACGTAGAGCGGAAGTATAAAGAGCTTGGCGGAACGCTGGCGCGGTTTAGTTGGGAAGCGCAGAAGCGGAACAAAGAAGCGCGGATATTGACGAACGCGACGGGCGTGAATAACACGGTTGTCATGCCTTGCGACTGGGCGACGCGCTGGCCGGCGTTCTACAACGACGTAACATTATTTTCACGGACGGCGAAGAACGAACACGACGATGGGCCGGACTGTCTCACCCGTTGTTATGAAAAAGAGTTTGAGAAGCCGCGCGTTACATTAAAACAAGTGAGGTATTGAGGTGTTGTATAATCTTAATTTTTTAAGGCGTGGAGAGGTATTCCCGCCGCGGGAGGAACTGGAGCGGCTGGAGGCTTACCGCGTAAACGATATGCTATTGAACGACGAGCCGTGGGCGGCCCTGCCCGAACATAAGCAACGGGTGTTGTTTTTGCTGTCCAACTTCTCGCTTTCGCCCGACAGAGAGTGTTATCTGTATAACGCGAACTATTGGTCGGAGATGGCGGATAAGACGAAAGAGCTGACGTTCGGGGAGCGTCCGACGATAAAATCGGAGACGAAGCAGGATACGCTGGAGGAAATCCTCAAGCAAACGGGATTGTACGAAAAGGGCGAAGAAGGCGTAGGCGATCTGTGCGCGCTGGGGGATTGGATCGCCAAGGTGAAAGACGACGGAACGGGAAACGGCACGTTTATCAACGTCGATCCGTCCATCTGGTTTCCCGTGGTGGATTTCGAGGACGTAAAAAGCGTGAAATATCACGTATTGGCCTGGGTGGTGCATAATCCCGCAGAGAGTGACAAATTCGAGCTGCACGCGCAAATCCATGAGAAAGGGAGATATACCAACCGCGCTTTCGGCATCGACGGTCGGGTGCGTGAGGATACTTATACCGTGCCTAAAACAGGTCAAACCATAAAGGCAAACGCCTATAAGCTGGGCGCGGAGCTAAATCGGGCGTGCGACGATTTCAAGCTCGGAACGTTCGAAACGCACCTGGACGATTTCGCAATCGTGCATATCCCCAACGATACGGTCTCCAAAAGCATTTACGGGAGATCTGATTTCGATCGGATTACGGACGCGGCAATCGCGTACAACACCCGCATGACGCTGAAAGACGTGGTGCTGGATAAGCACAGCGCGCCGTTGATGTACGGCCCGCCGCTCACCGAGGACGAACGGATAGGAAACTATCTCGAAGTGCCGCCCGACGATCCGAAAGCGCCGGGGTATCTCGTATGGGACGCGGCGATGACGGCGGTGGAGAATACAATTGCCGCATTAAAGGAAGATACGGCAAATCTGTCGGGCATGGGCAGTATTTTAGACAATAAGACTTTCGGGGAAAGCCAGGGCTACGACGCGTTGATGATCAAGCTTGCGCCCGCGCTCATGCGGGCGGCGAAGAAAACGGCCAGGATAGAGCCGCGGTTGAAAAAGATCATTTCGCTCGTTTCGCAGATCGGTTACGAAAGAATAGAGTCCGAGGATATAGAAATCGCGTGGCATGACGGAATCCCGACGACGGAAAGCATGCGCGCGGACCTTGCGGCCAAGCATCTGGCGACGGGCTGGAGCAGAAAGCGGGTGCTTATGGTGGACTATGGCTTAAGCGAAGAAGACGCGGAGACGGAAATCGCGCAAAAGGAAGCGGAAGCGCCGCCTATACCTCAAGCGGGTTACGGCGCGGACGAGGAGAGTGAAGATGAATGAAATACATAAGACCGCCCGAGTTCAAGTCCGTAAAGGAATTTACGGAGTATTACAGACAGGTTGAGCAAAACATAACCGAACTTCTGACAAAAGACAGCGGCACGGCGACGAGTAAAGAGCTGAATACACAGCTGAAAACCGCCCTGCAAGCGGCGGTGTCGTACCTGTCGGGTGTGAATAGGGAATACACCAAAACCGAGCTTCCGCATGCGTTTGAGGAGGGCAGGAAAGGCGTCCCGAAGTCTCCCGCGATGAGTATGAAAGAAGCGGCGGCAATTCTTAAAAAGCAAGGTTATCGGTATGCGGGCAACGCATTTTCACGGGATACGTATATAGAACTCCAAAGCGCGGTAAAAAGCGCGGGAAACGGGTTTCTGTCGCGCGTGAACAAGACAATCGAGGATTTACGCAAGGAAGGGAAAGACAGCGTTTACAACGTGCAGGAAGCCGTTAAAAAGGATTTGGAAGAAAACGGGCTTCTGACGGTAAAGTACGCCAACGGAGCGAAACAGCCGCTTTCGGCGTATGCGGCGATGGCGGCAAGGTCCGCGCGGATAGAGAGCGTCAACCTCGGCGCGATCGGCAGGGCTTTGCAGGAGGGGACCAATTATGTAAAAATGACGACGATGCCGCAGTGCTGTAAATATTGCGGCGCATATCAGGGAAAGGTGTATTGTATCTCGGGCAAAGACAAACGTTTCCCCGCTTTGTTTAAGACGGTGCTCAAAAGCGGTTATGCGTTGCCGCACCCGAATTGCAGGCACGAGTTTATTCCGTGGTTTTTCGAAACGGAAGCGCCCGAGGACGTGGAAAAGGCGATAAAGGACAGTCGGATACGATATAACGCGGACGGGAGCTTGAAAGACGTGCGGTATCAGAAAGACATAGAAGGGTACGCGGCGTGGCAGGCGGGGAACAGACAGCTGAACGCGGAGTTGCTCGAGTATCAGAAAATGCAAGCGCACTATAAAGGCCGGGAAGATATACCGTATAAAAGCCTGGCAAGTTTCCGACGGGCGCGGCGCGCAGACGAATTGTCGCCGGCGTATAAAGCTTGGAGAAACCGAAAGAAAGACGAAAACACCCTTAATCGGTGGAAGGAAGTGAAAAACTTCAAAAATGCGCCTCAAACGCTTGAAGAATTACAACAAATCAAGTATAATAAAAATACGGAAGCTTGGGAGCGGTTAAAGCGCGAGCGGACGACCATTGCAAAAATAGACGATAAACCTTGGACGGACACTTTCAGAGAAAAGGCCATAAACGCTTATTATGATTTTCGTGAAAAGGGAATTGAAATTACCGACCACGGCGTAGCCCGATTTTTACAGCGCGGATTTTCTGTTGACGAAATCGCGGAAATTGACGGAAAGTCGTTCAATTATACGCAGGACGACGGAAAATTTATTAAGTATCATAACGGCGTTGCGGTCGTCTATACGAGCGATAAAAAAGAGGTTGTGTCTATGATAAGAAAAACGCAACCTAAAGGAGAATGGCATGAAATCAAAAATTGAAACTGCGTTTGAAATGTTTGAACGATTGTTTGACGGTAAATATGATCCGTTGCAATTTTCTTGTGATATGGAGCAATATCTATATGATAATTATCAAGAAATGTTATCTGAAGATAAGGAAACTACAGTTTATTTGAATGACGACGTGGCCGATATTTGTTCGGAGGGAGAGCCTGGATTTGATCCAACGCATATGATAAACTGCTTAAAAATTCGATATGAGGAAGCAAAACGAATATATAATAAAAAACAATAACAACTAAAAGCATTTTGCAATTGACTGCAAAGTGCTTTTTTCATACAAAAAATACAAGGAGGTGGAAGATCATGGATTTCAGAAAAGTATCTGACGGAGACGGAATGAAAGAAATTTCTTACGACGAGCTTAAGGAAGCCGCAAGGCCGTTGATGGAGCTTTTGCGAAAGAAAGGCAATATGGAAATGTCGGCTTTTGTAACTGATGAAACCGTAGTTATTATGGAATCACTCGTCGGGACGTCTATCGAATACAACGACTGATCAAACAAAATTCAATAACAAGGGACAACGCTTTTAGGGCGCTGTCCTTTTTTATACCACTCGGCAGGCGATGAGCCGTAAAACACACGCACACATAAAAAATCTATCGTGGGCACGCACAACACGAAAAAAGGCGTAAAGGAGCTTTTATGAAACGAGAGGAACTGAAGGCATTGGGACTGACGGACGAACAAATCAACGGGGTTATGGAAAACTACGGGAAATCCGTCAAGGAGCTGCAGGACGGTCTGACGACGGCGCAAAGCGCGTCGGAAAGCGCAAAAGCGGAGCTGAAGAAGTATCAAAAGGGCGGGGAGAATTACATAGATACCGCCGAACTCGAACGACTGAAAACGTTTGAAAAGGATACTTTGACGAAAGAGACGAACGCGAAAAAGACGGCGGCATTGACCAAGCTTTACAAAAGTGCAAACGCGGCGGACAGCGTCGCAAAACTGCTGATTTCGGGGCAGGACCTTGAAAAGCTCGAACTTGACGACAAGGGCGAGTTGAAAAACGGGACGGAGCTTTTGAAAAAGGCAAAGGCCGATTACGCGGATTTATTCGGCGGAAGCGGGAACACGGGAGTGCCGCAGGCAAATCCCGACGCGGGCGGCAACGCGGGAAATAAAACGCCGCAGACAGTCTATTAAAAAATAAAATTTAAGGAGCAAAACTATTATGGCTATGACAGACGCATTGAGCATTTATCTTGAAAACGGAACCACCAAGGCATACTTGAAAAACGTACTCGCGGGTATCTTCGAAAACTATCAGAAAGAGGCGCTTTCGGCGCGGTTCAAATCCAAAAACGCAAACCTGAACAGAGCGGCGGGGTCTTATGAGTTTAAGCGATTCGCCAATTCGACGGTGAGGGACTACGGAACAGCGCGGACGGCGGGCAAGGGCGATAAAATCATCGCGCCGCCCATTACCGTCAACCTCGACAAGAACAAGGAAATCGTGGAGGAAGTCAACTTCTTCGACGCGGACGGGAGCTTTACGGACGAAGGCTTTAAGGCGATGGTGGAGCGCAGAAAGACGAACTTCGAGCTTTCCGTCACCGACTTTCTCGACCTGGACTTTTTCTCCGTGGCGAAAGCGGGCGGAACGGCGGCGACCGCCTTAGGCGTAACCGACCTCGATTCGACAAAATCTTTCAAGCGCCAGATCGAAACGCTGATCGGGAAGTTTGAAAAGACGGGCAAAAACGGCACGGAAAATAAATACGTGCGCGGCATCGACAGGCGGTATATGGCGCTTATTCTCGATTCCTCGCTGTACGGGCTGGTAAAGGACGAGCTTAACGACTGCCGCAACTTCTCGCAGATGATTTCCGACGAGAAATTCACGGGGATCAACGGCGTGGCGTGTTTCTCGTCCGTCAACCTTCCCGACGGCGTGGATTATGAACTGATGACGATGGATTCGATCGCGCAGCCCGTGCTTCCCAGTGGATTCGAGTTCGAGAAAATTCCGCTGTCGATCGAGTACGCGATGGAAATGTTTTTCCGTTACGGCTCGAAGGTACTCGCGCCCGAATTGGTTCTGCACGGCAAGCTTGCCGCAGACGCGGCATGACGGAAAACGTCGATACGTATGTAACGACGACGGAGGCCGACCAAATCATTTCCGAAACGTACCCGCCCGCCTCGCCGCTTTCGGTGAGCTGGGTGGTACTGACGGAAACGGAAAAAGAACGCTTCCTCGCCGTCGCGCTGGAACGCATGGAAAACCTCTCGTATAAGGGTGAGCGGGCGTATTATTTTCAGCCCCTGCAATTCCCGCGGATTACGAGAGGTATTCCCGCGAACTTTCACGACGCCCCCATAGAAGCCAAACGGGCGCAGGCGGTCTGGGCGTCGGAGATCGTGCGGGAGGAATTATACGTCAAGCGCAGAAACACCGACGCGTGTCTGGCGCTTGGGATTATCACGAAAGACAACTCGGGCGAACTGCCTTCGGGCATAGTTCCGCCCCCGCCCGCAAGGGTGAAAGAGCTTCTGCACCGCTGGCTTACGTCCTGGAGGAAAATCTGACATGAGTATATTTTCTTATCCCGTAACAATCACTTACGACGAATTGAAAACGGAATGCGGGATCGATCTTGCGACGGAAGTCGGAAAAGAAAAAGAGCGCTCGTTCATGAACGGCGTCAACCGCGCGATTTACGACGGCGGCGTGTATCTTACGGGCGCTTCGGATTTGAAAGACCGTATCATTAAAGCAAATCCCGATTGCGCGACGGCGATCAAGCGCGCGTTGCTCGTTCAGGCGCAGTACATGCTGGACGCAGGCGACGTGAGTACGGAGAGCGGGATTACGATCACGGCGGACGGACAGAAGGCCGTGGTATCGCGTTCGGAGCTTCGGAGCAAGACCGTATGCCCCGCCGCGGTGGACGCGTTAAAGGCCTGTCCCGTCCCGATCCTGTACGCGGGAGAGGTGGTGTGATGTCTTTACATGCAAAAACGGATTTTATCTGTACTCTGATAGATAAAAACGAACGGGAATTGCTCCGCTTTAAGGCGACCGCTTCTTCCGATTTGGTGCTTTCGGCGGACTATGAGGGCGGGGGCGTCGCTTCGGGCGGGCAAGCGTTTACCGTTTCGACGGAACGCGAATTTCAATACGATCCGTTGACTCATAGAGTGTCGGCGTTAGGACGAATTTTCGCCGTCGTCTCCGTGCAGGTCTCTTTCCGCAAGCCGCTCGGCGCGGGCGGGCGCATGAAAAAAATATATATTCTGGAGCTGCAATAATATGAAAATCACGGCGGAAATGCTGGCGGCGAAATTATTGAGGATCGCCAAGAAAAACGCGCCCGTACGGGTAGTTAAGGATAAAAATCCGAAACGCCCGAGAAAGCGGGCGGTCGGCAAGAAAGGCACGAATATGTATTCGCCGTATCCCGGCAATCTCAAAAATAACGGTATCTACGCCATTGAAAACGGCGTGAGGTTCGATTACGATAAAGTCGGGTATATCGGCTACGCAAACAAATACAGCCGTAAACCGCGGTACATAGAAAAGACGGTGGACGATTTTTGTCAATACTGCGTATCGCTCGGAGGGAGGATAATAAGAAGATGATAGATTTACAATACCTTGCAACGGTAATCAACCGTATTGTCGGCGCAAACGATTTCGCCGTGTATCTGAATACGAACGTCGCGCCTGCGGGCGACGGCAGGACGGTGGTTACGCTGGCGGCAACGCGGACGCCGTTCGGGTTTACAACCGAGGAAATCGACGCGGAAAGCCTGAATGTAACGCTCACCTTTGATTTATCCGCAAGCAATATTTCCTTACGCGACAGGGCTCTGTTCGTCATTAAAAATACCCTCCTCGGCTGGCAGTCGTTCACACTCGTTCAGCCCGAGGGGGATACGTATGCCGTGGAAAGCTTTCTCGAACAGCAGGCTCCTGCAAATCCGTATGTGGACAGCGGCGGGATCACGCAACAGATCGTCGTCTCGGGAACCATTCTGATTAAAAATGCGGAGTGCGGCGCGGTGGTGGGAAATAACGTCGGGGTATATCTCGATGACGTAAAGCTGTTGAAAGCACAGCGCGGCGGGAATATGCAGTCTGCGAGCGAGAATAATCTGCCGCTTTCCGAGGGCGGAACTCTGCCGCAAAACCGGATTGTTTCCCGCACGCATACCACCCAGCTGACCTGTATTTATACGGGCAAGCCCATAGAAAACGAGTTTTTGAAGATCGCGGAGGGCTGCGCGCAGGACGTGAACAGGATTTATACGTATCGCGTGGAATATCCCGATTTAACGATCGTCGTGCCCGTCAAAATTCAGGCCGTAAGCATTGCCGACGGCGCGGGCGTGTTTCTGCAATATACCTTGACGCTTCAGACGGCGGCGGAGGCGATAAGCGGTGAGTAATATCCCTACCCAAGGCGCTTTGGACGTCGTTATTTTAATGCAGTCCGATACGGGCGGGAGCGGTACGGCAGGCGGAACAGCGCCCAACCCGTCCGACCCGCAGCGAGAGGGCGGGCTTTCGAAAAATCCCGTGCAGTCGGAGGACAAAAACAAACAGGCGAAGCTGGCTACCGCGATACAGGCGGCAAAGACCATAGGCTCGCAGGCTCTGAACGCAGTTGTATCAAATATCGGCCTCGCCACGGGGAACACCTACGCACAACAGCGTGCGGAAAGCGCGATCTCCGCCGTAAATACTGCCGTCGGGCTGGCGATGGCCGCCGTTAATCCCGTCACGTTCGGCGTGGCGCTCGCGGGCATGGCGATCAGTACGGGCAGTCAGATTTACAGGGACTATAAACAAAGAGAGTACGACAATTATGTCGCGGCGCAGCTCGCCAGACGCGCGGGCTTTACGGAGAACAGACGATGAATATAAATTTTATAACAAACGAAGTCCCGACGGGAACAAAATATCCCATATTTAATCGAATAACTGCCGATTTTCGGCTCGACGAACAGCTCGATACGGGCAGCGTCATGACGATCACGGAAAGCGCGGAGTCCATTCCGCCGATGATCCATGCATTGCTTCAGATTTCCGACGGCGAAAATACGCTGTCTATGCCCGCTTATTGCTTCGATACGGTGGAGGTCAGAGGGCAAGGCTACTACATACATAATCTCACGCTGGTAGAGCCTACAAGGCTGTTGATGGGTGTTCTCATTGACGGTATGAAGGTAACCCAGCCGCAGGACGGGGCGGCCAAGGACAGTTTATATACTGTGGCGGATCGGCTTTTGAGAGTTTGCAGGCTGACAAAGGGCGGGGTGCCGCAGAAGTTTTGGCTTACGGACGACGAAGAGATTGTAACACTGTTAAAAAATAACGATTCGCCCGAGTTTGCCTGGGAAGCCGAAACACAGCTTTGGGAATGTCTCAAGGATATCGGCAGCGTAATCAACTGCATGCCGCGTTTGACTTCGGCAAATCCCGATGTGTATTTGTCTTTTAATTTTACTACTATAACCTTTGATAAGATCAACGATGTGACGGCAGAGCGGGAATTGTAAAAGAAAAGCCGCACCCCGAAAGGCACGGCTTCCCTACAAAATTTAGTTGGTGGGGTAAATTGTTTTTATATTAAGCAATAAATAAATTATAAGGTCAATGGTAGAAATTGTCAAGTTAAAAGCAAGATACGCATGTAATAAATTTGTAAAATTTTTATAAGCCTTATAGTAAGAAAAAAGACAGTGGTTAACTGTCTTTTTCGTTGTCGTTTTGCGAATTGTCACTATCATTGTTTTTTGGTTCTGTTGCTTTTTCTTCAAGCGTCGAAATACTATCATTCATCGATATTAGTTTTCCAAAAATTGCAACATTTGTAGCAGACATTATAAATATATAAATCCACATTTTATTTGCGCTTCCAGCTAAAGCAGCGCAACTACCAAACAGGCTGACAATAGAAGATATACTATAAAGAACAAATAAAATCTTAAACAACATTTCCACACCTCTAAAAATATTATAACAGGAGACATAAATGATGTCAATCAAAATGAATTACGATTCTTTCGGGAACTCGATAGAGGGAACCGATTACTCTTCAGGTGTAGAGACTTTTGCTCAAAACTTGATTGAGGACAGAGAAGATGAAGCATCTATAATTTATCCTGCACCTAATAGTTGGATAAAAACAAGAAGTGAAACATATTTACTGACTACAAATACAGCAAAAATTATCTTGCCTCAAAAAATATATAAATTGAAACATGTATTTGTATCGTTAAAAAATGTTTATGTATTTGCGGGATATGTAAATGGGGATCGCAAAGGAATAAACGCATTTACAAAAAACGGACAAACAATCCCAGATATAATTGATATTTCATTTTTTTGTGCGGATAACGACGAATATGGAACGTTAAGCATGGAAACGACCAAAGAAATGGCGGCAAGTGCTCAAAAAAATAAACAAAATACGGTTATATGGACGGATAATTATATTGATATAAGTATGAATACCGTTAAGGGATCTGGGTGGTTTTCGTGGGCATTATCACATATTGAAGTGGCAATTATAAGTGAATTATTGAGAAAATACGGAGATTATACATGTTATTATTATAATGCGGCTGGAGATAATTATCAATCGCTTTCTGATACTATAAATCAAGGCGTATATACAGTGACCGTAGATGGGGAAACCGATAATAGTGCACGGTTACTAAATTTCCGCGTGGAATACATTCCCTTAACTTCAGATATCAAACTCCGGGCGAGAAAACAGGCAAAAACAAACGAGGAATATATCCAGCCGATCAATCAGCGAGCGGAGATAAACAGCGCGTCGGCGTTAGGAAAATTCATGTATAACACGGCGCAGAAAATGGGAACGGAGCAAATCACGCTCGTAAAATTTTACACGAAAATCGGGGATATCCCGCCTTTGGGGTGTCGGGTAAAGCATAACGGAGAGCACTATATACTCACGGCGAATAGTCTCGAAATAACAAACTGCGCGCAGGTGAAAGTGACGCATACGCTTTCGAAGAATTGGTCGAATAAGTCTCAATATGTTTCGGTGGATCAGAAGTACAGAAACTATAAAATTCCAGCTGATATCCTGTGGCGGAATATGCATTGGGAGGATTATATAGAGATTACGACGGACGGAGTGGTAGAAAACGCGGAAGCGGGAGATCTGCTAATGAGCGTAATCGACGGCTCGACGACCAAACGAGCGATCATACCGAGAATATTCATATGCGATAAAACAGACGACGTTACGATAACGTCGTTTTTCTTATACCGCGCCAATCGAGAAAGTTATGACTGGGGCGTAACGGCGCCGTGTACGACGATAGGAATAGCTAACAGCATGGTATTTTCGGCAAGTATGAAAGATAATCTTTCGGCGGGCTTGAGGATAAGCGAGGAGAATAGTCAATATTGTGAAGAAGTCTTTTATTGCGAAGAAAACGGAAAACTCGATTATGCACGGGCGGTGTTGTCTGGCGGAATAAATATCACGGACGCGGGAGCATATCCGCAAGCGACCTTAACGAGAAATACGCCGACGGATAAAGTGTTTGACGAGATTTTTTATATCTCCAAAGACCCTGGGGAGGCGTTGAAATTTACTTATCAATGTCATTGGATCAGCGATGAGGCGGATATAGTGATCGGAAGCAAACTTGCGGAAAACCACCCGCTCGTGAAGAAATGGACGGAAAACCGAAAGTTCCGTTTTTTAGCGTTGAGAAAGCCGTTAAGGCAAGGTGAGGATAAAGTGCGTCCGGAAGAACACATGGACATTTTAATTCTTACGGACGAACAAAGAAAGGGGTATTTCGGTATGCAGGATTTGGTTTCAAATACACAAAAGGCGTTCAAGTTAATGTTGGTGGGTGCAGGATTGAGCCTATTGAATAATGCGGGAGTCAAGGCTTGGGCAATTACGGATGAAAACTATAATTTATACATCGGGTGTAACGATAAGAGTAAAACGACATTATATTTTTCGCATATTCATGAACGGAATTAAAGGAGGCAAACATGCGAATTAAATTAAAGGATAATAAGTCAATAGCATTTTTAGACGGCTCGGGCGAGATCAATACCAACGACGTTATGCGGCAAGTCTTGGAAGTAGAGCCCGAAACGCCGCTTGTCACAGGGGAAAGTTTATGGATTGTGTATGCGGCAAGCGAGTTTACTTATACGGGGGAGATCCTGTTTCAGGAAGAAGCAGGAATATATAAAATGCCTATCCCCGAAGGCGTGTTGAAAGTGCCCGGGGAGTGGCACATGCAGTTGTTTGTGAGGTTGTACTCGACGACAGACCCGACGAAGTACATCACACAGCTTTCGTCTGATATAGCATTATTTACGGTGCAGGAGGGCTTGCCCGTGGAGGACGGCCAGCCTATAAATAGCGCGACGATAGGAAACCTTTGGAACGAAACGAAGAAAAATGCGGAGACTGCGAGTGCAAAGGCTGCGGATGCGGTGAGTGCGGCAGAGGCCGCTGTTTCTTCGGCTTCGTCGGCAAATAATAGCGCGATATCAGCGGAGCACGCGGCAGACGAAGCAAATAAATCCGAAGTGCAGGCAGAATATTATGCGTTGCAGGCAGAGCAAAGCAAGACGGCGGCGTCGGAATCGAAAGCAGGTGCAGCTATTCAGGCCTTGAACGCTCAAACATACGCTTCTCAAGCGAAAAGTTCCGCTTCGGCTGCTTTTCACAGCGAAGCCAAGGCAGAAGAATCGGCCAGTTTTGCGGCGTCATATGAAAGCGGAGCAAGGGTGTATAATCAAGGCGCACAAATAGCCAATAGCGAAGCAAAGGGCGCGGCAACAGCGGCAAAGACCTCCGAGACGAACGCGGCCGCTTCCGAGGCCGAAGCAAAAACCGCGGCGCAACGAGCGGAAACGGCTGCGGCGGAGACAGAGACCCTGTATCATTTCCGCGGCAGTGTGCAGACGTATCAGGATCTCCCGACAAACGCCGTACAGGGAGATACATATAACGTAATCGAGGCCTACGGTGATTTCGGAGCAGGCACGAATTTCGCGTGGAATGGCGCGACGTGGGATTCGCTCGGCGGGATATTTGATACAACCGCCTTGGCGAGTAAAGATGATTTGTCCGAGGTAGAAGGCAAGGTCGATCTGCATGGGCAACGTATAGATAAATCGCTGGGCAAACAGGCGCAGACAATCGTCTGCCCGCATGAAGCGTGTATCACGGGTAGCGGCGACGAGGCTTTCCTTGACATCGACGACGGCTATGTGACGGTTGATAAAATACAGGGAAAAACGGTATCGACGACTAATTTGATACCGTATCCGTATGCTTATCCAACAGATTATACAAATAATGGCGTAAATTTTACCGTTAATTCGGACGGTACGATAACAGCAAACGGGACGGCAACGGGTGGTAATGCGTTATATTATTTATCCAGTTCATACACTGTAAAAACTCCTGAAAAATCTTATTTTAGCGGTTGCCCTTCTGGTGGTGGTTCTACAACTTTTAGCATTCAGGCATATACGCGAGAGCAGAAATATTTTTCCGATATTGGTTCGGGTTTTTTGGCTCCTGCTAATTCTGAATTGAACATAGTTTTAATCGTATCAAATGGTATGACCGTTAATAACCTTGTATTTAAACCCATGCTGAATGTGGGCACGGAAGCGAAACCGTACAGCAAATGGTTTGCAGGGCTGAAAAACGCGAGTTTTGAAAAAATCGTGAGCACGGGACGAAATTTGATTGATTTATCGGGTGTTTCGCTTGAAAAAACTGTAAACGGAATTACGTTCACTAAACTTTCCGATGGACAATATCGCGTGACGGGAACGATAGCAGACCCAAGCAAAGGGGCATCTCCGACTGTTACTATAAAATCAGGAAAAGTATATCCCGCAGGAGTATATTCGACAGCACGATATACAGTTGACGGGAAAGATATTGAATTTTTTGCGTCAGCGTATTCAGCAAAAACGGGAGTGCCTATCAGAAATATCGACGGGGCAAACATCAATATAAACGAAGATTTCGTTATAAAAACCGCAGGTATATACGTAAATAGAGCTATAACAGGTGCGATTGATTTAACGGTTTCAACTATGTTGAATATCGGAAATTCCGTCTTGCCCTACGAGCCGTATCACGCAGACGCCTCTTTCGCGTTCACCGAGCCGCAGGACAATGGCGAATGGAATACTCTAAATATTACGGCAGGAAAAATTGAAAAGCAGTGGGCTGAAAAGGTTTTCGACGGGACGGAAAACTGGATGTTTATAAACGGAAGCTATCGCGCTTTTTACGTAACTTTGCCAGCCCCAAATAATACGCCGTCGATTTGCTCTAACGGCTATGAAAGAGTCACCGCATATACCAATTTAAGCAATAAAAAATATATTATTAACGCAAATCAAATGTCTTTGAACGATGAAGATTATAGCACTGTTGACGAATGGAAAGCCCACCTTGCCGAGCTCGCCGCCGCAGGAAATCCCTTGACCGTTCGTTACAAGACTGTTGAAATCACCGAAACAGAGCTGCCGTCAATCGCTACGAACAAGTATGCTGTCGTCAAGGGCGGGTTACAGTACGTTGACACGGGCGTATCGGATAGCCCCTACAATTATGGCGCGTATAATACGATTATCAAAAATTACGCTGTCGATCCTATCGGGCAGATATTTTATAACGCCGATATGAACAAATCCCAACAAACGGAAATCGACGCGCTGAAAGCGGATAAACAGGACGCGCTGACGTTCGACGATACGCCCACCGCCGAAAGCGCAAATCCTGTAACGAGCGGTGGTATTCATGCGGCATTGGAGGAAAAAGCAGACAAAACCGCGCTGGCGGAGTTGGCGGCCGAGGTAGCCGATAATCGCAACATTTTGCGCGAAGCAAAAGTATTTACCGTCGCTACTGTGGAAGATACCTACACGACGCGGGAAACGGCGGGGGGAGAGCCGAATTTGATTGACGGCTCTCTTACATCGGTTAAGGAAATCCGAGGCAAGACGGTGGCTACGGAGAATTTGATACCGTATCCGTATGGTTTCACGACAGGAGTTACTCGTTTTGGGATCACAGCAACAATAAACGCGGATAATAGCGTGACATTGAACGGTACTTGGGAGGGTGATGGCGCAACTCGAGTTACCGATTTTGATCTAATTAACAAAAAAGCGTTACGCGCGGGGACATATACGGTTTCGGGGTGTCCTTCGGGCGGAAGTACATATAAATATCGTATTATAGCCTCAACGCACGCCGACGATGGTACAGTTGAGTATAATTTTGACATCGGTAGTGGGGTTACTTTTGTGATGCCCAACAACGGATACATTAATATTTTTATTAGAGTAGGAGATGAGATTGGAACGGTAAATAACCTCGTATTCCGTCCCATGCTGAACGCGGGCACCACCGCGAAACCGTACAGCAAATGGTTCGCGGGCTTGAAAAACGCGAGCTTTGAAAAGATCGTGAGTACGGGCAGGAACTTGATTGACCCAGCTACTATTATTTCTGGATACATAAGCGACGCCGATTTTACAATATCAGGTAATAAAAATATATATCGCTCGATAAAATGTTATTTGCCCGCTGGAAAATATACGCTTCAATCGTCGGTCGCAATCAATATAATCCGAACAATGATTGACGGGAATTATTTAATTGTAAGCATAGGAAATCTTACTTCATATACATTCACAACCACACAAAGCGGATATGTAGGCATATCGTTTCGTCGAGAGGACGACACAAATTGGGTTGACGACACAAATATTTGGCTTGTTTTTAGCAATACGGCTACCGCTTACGAGCCCTACATTTCCGACACGCTCTCCGCCGATACGCCTATCGAGTTAGCCGAATATGACGTCGCTTTTCCCGAAACGGGGGAAACGAAACGACAGAGTAATACTTTGACGTTTGACGGGACGGAAGAGTGGTATTTGACCGGAAATGCGGAAAATAATTTTTACAACTATCGATATTATACACCTATATCCGTAGAAGCACAGAAAACCAAAGTCCCTTGCATATGTAATAAATACGATTATAACGTCTCCGTTGAAAATGATACGAGGAACGATATCGGCATATTGGTAATCAGGGGATATGTGTATATTCGCTTAGGTTCAAATAGTACGATTAAAAACGCGGCGGAGTGGAAAGCCCACCTTGCCGAGCTTGCCGCCGCAGGAAATCCCGTAACCGTCACCTACAAAACCGCAGAAGCGACTACCGAATCAACGCCTTTCAATAAATCCAAATATAAAGCCTGGAAGAACTGCAGCGAAACGATAGAGCAAGGCTTGACGGATAACAGCGAGTACGGGGCTATAACGACCGTCAAACAGGAATTCTCAAAGCTCATTCCAAAGGAGGAAACCGTATGAAAAAACTATCTGAAAAACGCCTTGACGCGGATCATGTTTTTATGCTGGAAAATACCGCAGACGAAGCGGACGGACTTCGGCAAGCACGCGAGGAACTGCTGGACGCTTTGGACGTTTACGAAAAGAACGTTTTGCGTGGCTACGAAGCGGAAACAGCGGAAGAACAGGCGGCTGTTAGACAATGGCGGCAGGACTTATTGGACAAAAAGCGGGAGGTGTTTTCTCCAGCGAATATCCCGCCGAAAGTGGCGAAGTACAGGAAAAGGAGATAAAATTAATGAAAAAGAGATGGAAAGACATATTGATTGTTGTGATTTTAGTCGCACTTTTGAGCGTGTGTATAGGCCTGATTTTCGGCACAGGTACATATCCGATAGATAGTCTTTCGGAGGTAACGCTATGAGGAGAACTATTACAGTAAACGGCAGGACGGGGCGCTTTGACGTTCCGTCCTTTACTTTAGCCGAAAACGAGGCTCTGACGGTGACGTTTAATATCGTCAATGAAATACGCGCGGGCAGATATTACGTGGTCGTACGGCACGGCACAGCCCCGAAAAAGGCCTTTGTACTATCGGCCGACAAGTCGATAGAATTATCGGCGGAATGGCTGAACGCAGGCGGCGCGGAGTCCGTGGAATTTGCGCTGGAGCTGCGTAACCCTACGGGCACGCTCACGATTAAAAACGATTATACAATCGAGCCGCTGATTATCACGGCCGCGGCGGGCGAGTGGACGGCGACGGCATATTTGCAAAAGCTGGAAACGGAGCTCGAGGAACTGAAAAGGGCGGTTTCCTCATTATCGGACGGATATGAAACATTACAAGAGACGGTGTCGGGTCTGCCCGCCGCTATCGAAGAAGCAAAACGGCAGGCGGTGATCGAAGCCGCAGGCGGCGACCCGATGGGCGCATAAAGAAAGGAGGAGTGTATGTTAAATTTATTGATATCATTGCAGGAAATATTCGATTCCGCAGAAACGTGGGTGACGGCGTTGATCGCCATGATCGGCGCGACGGGGATCGGCAGTGCGATTACGGGCATTATCACGCACGCCATCAGCAAACGTATGGCCAAGCGCGACGCGAATGTGGACGCGGTGGCGGAGCTGGCTGCGGAAAAGGCGGCTAATAAGGTTGTCAAGAAGATCGTCGGGAAGTCCATCAACGTGGACGTGTCCGCCGAGGTCAATAAAACGCTGGATAAGCGGTTGAACGTTATTGAAACACACGTCAGCGATACATACGTCACGGCTCGGAATGTAGAGGCGGGCGTGGCTGGTATCGCTTTGGCACAGTCTAAATCCCGACTTTTGAGCGAGGAGG
>ERZ827181.2267-NODE-2267-length-17141-cov-23.793281_pt1 | contig 17141 bp, 17 predicted proteins | sample MGYA00519778_ERZ827181 | MGnify/ENA primary metagenome ERZ827181 (study PRJEB31778, sample SAMEA3449273) | human gut metagenome | biome: human gut; feature: human-associated habitat; material: faeces | place: United Kingdom | collected 2010/2012 ...
ACCCAAAAGCCGAGAGGTCAGGAAAGCACCGGAGAGGGGCGGATGGCATCATCCGGCCCTTTCCGACTATTTTTGTGGGCTACATGGTCTGGCTGATGACGCTGCCGATGGTGTCGGCGGCGGAGCGCTTCATTCCCTCCGTGGCGTGGGTGTAGGTGCTGAGGGTAAAGCCCACATCATAGTGTCCCAGCGCACCGGACAGCGTCCTGACGTCCACACCGTACTTGAGGGACAGCGTGGCGAAGGTGTGTCTGAGGTCATGAAACCTGATGTGCTCCGCGCCGATGGCCTTCAGGATCTTCTCATGGGTGTGGCGGAAGGAGTCCGGGTCGAACATGGTGCCGGTCTTGGGCGACACGAACAGGTGGGGACTGTGTGGGTGCTTTGCGTGCTCCTCTACCAGCAGCTCCACCGCCCGCTGCGGGATGGCCAGTTTGCGGATGGAGTTGGGCGTCTTGGGCTGGCTGACCACCAGTTCACCGTTGAGACGGTTCACCTGCTTGCTGACAGAGATGGTCATGTTCTCCACATCCAAGTCCGTCCACAGCAGGGCGAGGAGCTCGCCCCGGCGCAGACCGGTGGTCAGCTCCAGATAGAAAGCCGCCAGCAGCCCGCGCCGTTCTGCTTCAGCCAGATACGGGCCGATCTTATCCTCCGGCAGTATCTTCATCTCTCGCTTTTCCAGCTTTGGCAGGCGGCAGCCCTTAGCGGGGTTGGCGAGGATCAGCCGCTCCGCCACCGCCTGCTCCAGACAGTTGTTCAGCAGCGCGTGGATGCCCCGTACCACACGGGTGCTAAGACCTTTGTCTTGCAGCTTGATATGGGTGTACCTCTGGATACGTACATTCTTTTGGAGGTCGTTGTAGAATTTTTGGATCTGGATGGTGGTCAGCTTTTCCAGCGGCGTGTTGCCCAGCTCGGGGATGATGTGGTTGTCGATGTAGTTGCGGTAGTAGTCCTTGGTTTTCTCCCGCAGCCGCGGCTCGGCGTAGACCTCGTACCACAGCGTGTAGGATTTTGCGCGGCTCATGTCCAGCTTTTCAGCGTCCTTGATGGCTTTCTTGAGCTTTTCCTTAGCCTCGGACTGGGTTTTAGCGAGGACGCTCTTGTGGATGGGTTTGCCGGTGGTGGGATCGCAGCCGGCGGTGTAGCGACCCTCCCAGCGGCCATCCTTCCGCTTGCGGATACTGCCTTTCCCCATTGGCTCGTTTCTTCAGCATGGTATCAACTCCTTTTTCTGGTAGCCAACACACATACCACAAGCCGACCTTAATAGCTACCGAAGGTGGACAGAGTTAAGAGAAAGTTATCAATTCATTTTCGCCCTATTCTTTGGTTACAGTGTGGTCATTTTTGCGCTGTGTTGGCGTCGATCCACTCCCGCAGCTTGTCCTTCGGCACTACGATGCGGCTGCCGATCTTCAGTGCAGGGAAACCCTCACTGTGAACCAACTCGTACGCGCCGGCACGGGAGATGCCCAGCACCCCCGCCACCTGCACGACGTTCAGCATCAGGGGCAGCTCGTCGTAATTCTTATAGGTACATTCGTTCATTCGCTCCTCCTTACATCATGGTCATATCGAAACCGTGATACTGCCCATATTCTTCCTCGTAATTTTCCTGCTCCTGCCGGCGGGACTGATACTATTCCACCAGCTCCTGCAGCAAGAGACTGCTGTAATACAGCTCACGGGCGAGGTCGCTGACCTCGCTGTCCTCATCCTCACACAGGGCGCAGATGGCGGCCACCGTACCTGCCATGCCGCAGACGGCATCCACCAGCGTGGGTGTCGGCTCACGATGGTCGTAGGCAATTTCCCGGCAGGCTTGCAGATAATCCGCGCCGCCCAGCCGGAAGTACAGCTCCATATTCTCGCGCTTCAGCGTCTGGTCGAACAGCTTGCTGTCCCGGCAGCGGATGTTCTCCGGGGTGGTGTAGGTGATGTATTTCTGATGCGGCTCCCATTTCACATCGTAGCCATAGGTATTCATATACGCAACGAACTCCTGCTGCGTGTGGCTCTGCTCCATAGCCTTTTTGATATGATCCGTCAGCCGCCTCTTCCATGTCGGGATGCGGAACGGGTCGGCCTTGGACTCCGTGACGGACAAACCGTACTCCCGACAGAGTTGGTTGCAGTAGTCCTTGACCTGCTGCATCTCCCGCGCGGACTGATGGAATTTCATGCCCGTCTCGAAATTGACGGAGTTCATGATGATGTGGTTATGGATGTGGGCGGTGTTCATATGGGTGACCACGATGCACTGGTAGCCCTCGAAATGCTCTGCCAGCTTCACGCCCAGCTCGTGCGCCGTTGCGAAGTCCAGCGGATCATCCGGCGCGAACGCCTGCACGATGTGGTAGTAACCACGGCCCTCCGTTTTGCGGAACTGCTTTTTCACTGCCTCGAATTCCGGCACCGCCGTCCGCGCTACACAGTTGACGCCGCTGATAAGCTGCTCCACCGTCTTTTCCCGGTTGGTGACGTAGTCAACAATGCCCCTCAGCCCACGCGAGACAGCAATGAATTTAACGTTTGCCATGTGTTTTCATACACCTCCATGAACGGCTCCATGTTGGCCAGCTCGACGTGACCCTGCCGCGCCATGACGACCAGTTGATTCAGGTTATTGCCCTGCCGGCGCAGCTCGCGGATGAGGTCATCCATGCCGTCGATGACCGTCACGTCCTTGCCCATGGCGGCGTCCCGCACATACTGGCTGAGCGACTTATTGATGCCGTGCTTCTGGCAGACCAGCGCGACCTCCCGGCACGCTTCCGCCTTCAAAATCCCGTTGCGGCTGGAAGTCCGCTGCATATTGTGGAGCACGTTCTTTGAAAAGTCCTCAACCGTATCATACTTCGCGACATTCGTGAGGAAATCACGGATCGTATGCTCCGTCTCGTCCGTCTGCGTTCTGGATATGGTGAGATCAAATGTCGCCATATAGCTGTTAACCACGTTTACGACCGAGGTGTACCGAACGCCGATGGAAAACACGGCATCCAAAATGCAGATGGGTAAGGATTTATAAAAATCCTTGAACGGATCGCCACGATCTTTCAGTGCATTACCGAAATCTTTCGTGCTGCGCGCTGCCAGCAGTTCTGCCGCCCTCTGGATATCCATTTTCATAACCTCTCTTTCTTTGAACTCTCAGCATTTCACCAATCGCGTCAGAGTTTCTCCCGACGCTTTTGTATATCATATCATACAACGGGGTGACGAGATGGATGAGAGGGCATCTCAAGCATCTCGCGGGACTGCATCATAGCACGCGTGTTTTTGAAATCGTTGCATACTGCTGTCCGAAATCTTGACTTGCGAAAATTTTTCTGTAAGATATTTTTGAGAGGAGGAGGTTTCATGGACATTCCGCGTCGAAAAAACCGCCAGCATTCGGATAAGCTGACGGCAGAGCTGCTGTTTTTCTGTTTTTGGCTGACCCACTGCGGTGAGGTGGAGCTGGGCGCGTATGCCTGGTATGGTCAGCATTCAACCGCCTCCTATCGGCGCTATACCGCGCATGAAGCTGCGAGGAGATGACCGGGACTGCAGGCATAACCGCCGGTTCATCTCCGACCCACCGGTAGAGGACTTCGCGCCGGAGATACGATTTGATTGGGAGGATGACCACCTGCGGCGTTTGGCGCGGCTGGTGTGCATGGCGGCGTCGGTGCTTGCGCCCGATGGAGAACTGTCGGCATTTGACAACGCCATCGAGGACTACCGGTATTATGATTTGCACTACCCCGACTACCACGCGGCGTATGAGGGGCTGGACGCCCGCACGTTCCGGCGTGATAAGCAGGCGGTGCGGCAGGTGCTGCTGCTGTGGAAAGACGACGATACGGCCAGCAAGCAGCAGGATGAGGATGTAGAGGAGGAGATCACGGCGGAGTTTCTGGCGTGGCTGAAGAAGCTGTGAGCGCACGGCTGCCACGCCTATTCTTTGGTTACAGCGGGGTCAAATTACGCATACCATGACCAGCGTAGTAGTTTTCGGTACTTGTCGCAAGATGCAAGCCAATAACCCAAGAAATAACGCAAGAACATCTTACGTTATTTTTAATAACATAAGAAAAGCTCGAAAAAAGTCAAGGAATGTCTTGCGAATTTTCTTCACTTCTTGCGTTCTATATGTTAGAATGGGTGCAAAGGAGTGATTTGTATGGTAGAAAAGGAGCTTCACGATCTGATTGAAAGCATTCGGGTTCGTGGCTGTGAAGGACAAACCATAGAAGTAAAGGCGGCACGGCAGGGCTGTCCTGAAAGGTTATATGATACGATCTCTGCGTTTTCCAATCAAAATAGCGGGGGAATCTTTGTGTTCGGCTTGGAGGAAAAGAACGGCTTCGCAAAGGTGGGCGTCTACGACGCACAGGACTTGGAGCGCAAGGTAATGGAATACTGCGAACAAATGACGCCGATCGTTCGACCGCAATTTACCGAGGTGGATGAAGATGGGCTTACATTTGTCTCTGCGGAGATCCCACCCGTTGATATTGCGGAACGCCCTTGCTTCAAAACAGCCAAGGGACGGCTGCACGGGTCCTATATCCGCGTAGGTGACGGAGACAAGCCCATGACGGAGTACGAAGTATACAGCTACGAGGCGTTCCGAAAGAAATATCAAGACGATATTCGTCCAGTGGAGAGGGTGTCCTTCCAATCGCTGGATATGTCTAAGGTAAAAACGTATTTGGAGAGAAAAACATGTGCGCGTCCGAATTTGGCGGGTATGTCGGAGGCACAGCAGTATGAACTGACCGGCATCACGCGGGATGGGAAAATCACCATGGCGGCATTGCTGCTGTTCGGACTCTACCCGCAGGCGTTTTATCCGCAACTGAGCATCATTGCCACCTGTGTACCCGCAGAGCAAATGGGCGTTCTTGACGCAGAGGGCAACCGATTCAGCGACACAAAGCGGATCGAAGGTACGCTTCCGGATATGCTGGAGGGTGCGTTGACCTTTGTTCGAGCCAATATGCGGACGGCCACAAGGATCGACAAAGAAACAGGCGAGAGAATTGATATTCCGCAGTACCCTATGGACGCTGTCCGTGAGGCGATACTCAATGCGTTGGTACACCGGGATTATAGTCTGCATACCGAGGGAATGCCGATCCAGTTGGTCATGTATTCCAATCGGATCGAGATCACAAATCCGGGTGGGCTTTATGGTAGATTGACTCTCGACCAGTTGGGCAATGCCCAGCCGGATACCCGAAACCCGGTTCTTATTACCGTAATGGAGACCCTGGGGGAAACTGAGAATCGCTATTCCGGGATTCCTACGATTCGGTTTGCCATGAAAAACCGCAACCTGCCAGAGCCGGTATTCGCGGATCGGCGCAGCGAATTTGTCGTGACGCTGTACAATGGTGAGCATGGTGCAGCGGGAAGTGTCGGCGACGAGGATGTAAAACAAGCTAACGTGCAAGACGAAAAAGGTCTGCTGAAATTCTGCCGTACACCTCGAAGCCGCAGCGAGATCATTGCATATCTAAATATTGCGTCAGGGCAGTATGCCCTGCGGCGTTACCTTGATCCTCTCGTAGAGTGCGGAGCGATTCGGATGACGCTGCCCGATAAACCCCGCAGTCCCAAGCAGCGATATGTGGCAGTGGAGGAGTGACACAGTTTATTATGTCTTTTTCCGTGACCCAAAAGCCGAGAGGTCAGGAAAGCACCGGAGAGGGGCGGATGGCATCATCCGTCCCTCTCCGGCTGTTTTTTGCGGGCTACATGGTCTGACTGATGACACTGCCGATGGTATCGGCGGCACCCGCGGCCTTACACAGGCAGCTCACCGGGTAAGGCTGTGGAAGGCTGCTTCTCCATCGCCCTGCCGCGCGCCTGCACATTTACCGAGCGAAACCGCGGAAAATTCAAGCTGCTGCCGAACTGGTGGGCGAGTATATACTTTTATAACCATGAACACATACCGCTTGCTACAAAAATGGCCCCCTACGGAAGTTCGATTTGGCACCCCTCACAGATAGTGCCCTAAGTTTTGTCTACTCGGCAGGGGGCGGCACAGGGCACTGTCCAGTTTATGGGACACCTCTTTCTGTAGAATGGGTATTGTAAAGAACGATACAGATCGGAAAGGGAGGAAGCAACATGTTCAAGATCGGTTTTAATGGTTCCGCAGAAGAGCATCGCAAGGCACCTGGGGAGGCGCACTCCATTTGCCCCGCAGTTACGCCGAGAAAATCGGTCGTTCGCGTCCATTTTCCGGCGCGGAATATGAATCTGTCTTACTACAATGACGCCTTTGACCTGAAATGCGGAGATATCGTTTTTGTGGAGGGCAAGCTGGAGGGCCTGCGTGGCCGCGTGGTGGATGTCGCGTACAATTTCAAGATCAAGCTATCTGACTACAAGCGGGTCATCAGCGTGGCCGACACAAATGTACAGGGCGAGTTCTTCTTCGCCGGGTCGCACTTCGTCACGTTCGACCGCAGCACTCTTCCTTACGAAAAGGTCATCACCTGGTTTAAGTCACCCGCCACGGAGGATGAGATATTTGTTTCCGGCAATGATGATTGCGGCTTCCTGCTGCATGATCTGAGCGCCATGAGCATCAGCAGGGCAACTGCCGATCGCGGCCACGATTACTACACGGACAATCGGATACGGTACATTTCTCTGGACAATACCCATGTGCGGGCCATTGTGGAGGGATCGCGGCCTTACGAGCTGGCGTGCGACTATGCTAACGGCGAGATCAGAAACCTGGTTTGCGACTGCTTCTGCAGCGAGCCGTGCAAGCATAAATTCGCAGCCATGCTGCAGCTGAAGGAGACGCTGGAACTCATTGAGAAGAACTACCCTGCACAGCTTGAGGCGACGCAGTATTTCGCCGCCGTCTGCAAGGGGACGCTGCTGAACTTTGCGCTGGACGGCAAGGAAACCGGCAGCATCGTGCTTTGAGGGACGCGGGAGGCATCGTAAACGCAAGGCGGTATGTATGACACCATCCACACCCCCGACTATTTCTCAGATTTACAATATCTGACAAATGGAGCTGCGCAGGGCGCGGCAGGGGATGTTCCCCTGCCAGGCCTTGCGCAGCTTCTCCTTTTTACTCTTTCAATCCACGGGAATACCCGACCCGCACAGTATGGCATAGCATACAAAAAAAGTCAATGTTTTTTGGCAATTATCCTTATTACTGAAGTCTTTACAAGCCTCAGCGAGTGTGGTATGGTTAAAGCATCAACATATGCGCGTTAAAAAATATATGACAGGATGTGATCGCCATGTATCCTGCCCATATCCGCGAAACCGGAGAGCGGCAAACCGTCCAGGAGCATTGCCGGAACACGGCGGCGCTGGCCGCAACCGCACTGCGGCCACTGGGTCTGGAAAAAAGCGCCTATCTGGTCGGTCTGCTCCACGACGCCGGAAAAAACAAACAGGAGTATGCGCAATACCTTTCGGAGGCTGTCAGCGGCGGGAACGCCGTCCGTGGCAGTGTCAACCATACCTTCGCCGGCGTGCGCCTTCTGCTGGATCGTTGGCACGGCGGCTGCGGTACATTCTCCTATTCCGACGTGACCGCAGAGCTGCTGGCCTTTGCCGTTGGCTCACATCACGGCCTGTTTGACTGTATCGATCCCCAGCAGCACAGCGGTTTTTTTCATCGCCAGACCAAGGAGGGAATCTTTTACGACGAATCCCGACAGGGCTTTTTGGCACAGGTTGCCGCCGAGGAGGAGCTGGAGCATCTGTTCCGCGACGCCATCCGGGAGATGACCCCGATGCTGGATCGGCTGGCGGCTCTGTCCACCCAAGCGGACGACAATGAGGCGGATCGGGAGACCGCATTTTATATCGGGCTTCTGGCACGGATGCTCCTGTCCGCCGTGATCGAGGGGGATCGCGCAGATACCGCCGCTTTTATGGATGGGGTAGAACCGCCCGTGTTCCCAGAGGATATGCGGCCGATCTGGGCAGAACGGCTGGCGTTTATGGAGAAGAAGCTGGCGGCATTCCCGCGAAAAACGCCCATTGATCTGGCGCGCCAGACCATCTCCGACACCTGTGCCGCCGGCGCCGCCGGGTCCGGAGGTGTCTACCGCCTGAATGTTCCCACCGGCGGTGGAAAAACGCTGGCCAGTCTCCGCTTCGCATTGACACACGCGGCAAAGCGGAACTGCTCCCGAATTATCTTCACCGCGCCGCTGCTGTCGATCCTGGATCAAAATGCCCATGTCATCCGCGATTACATGGGAGACGACACCTTGATACTGGAGCATCACTCCAACCTTGCCGAGCCGAAGGAGGCACCGGAGCGCTTGCAGGAGCTGGAGCTGCTCACCGCCTCCTGGTCGGCGCCGATCATTATCACCACGCTGGTGCAGCTGCTGAACACCTGCTTCAGCGGAAAGACCAGCGCCATCCGCAGATTTCACGCGCTGTGCGGCAGCGTCATCGTGATCGATGAGGTGCAGACGGTTCCCGGCAAAATGCTGACGCTGTTCAATTTGGCTGTCAACTTTCTGTCTGAGATCTGCGGCGTCACTATTGTTCTATGCTCCGCCACCCAACCCTGTCTGGAGGTGGTCGACCATCCGCTGCGCCGCCAGCCCGTCGATCTGGTTCCGCAGCAAAAGGCGCTGTGGGACATCTTCAAGCGCACCGATATCCAAAATGCCGGATGTGCCAGACTGGAGGAACTCCCGCAGATCGTCATGGGGGCGCTGTCGTCGTGTGACAGTCTGCTGGTGGTGTGCAACACGAAAAAGGAGGCGACGTTCCTGTTCGAATCGCTGCAAGCCGCGAATTGCCGGTGCTTCCATCTGTCCGCCGCCATGTGCGTCCAACACCGCAGGGAGACTCTGCAAGCCTTACAGTCCGCGCTGGACAAGCCCTCCGCCGACAGGCAAAGGGTGGTCTGTGTCTCCACGCAGGTGATCGAGGCCGGTGTGGACATCTCCTTCCAGCGGGTGATCCGCTTCTCCGCTGGAATGGACAGCGTCGTGCAGGCGGCGGGGCGGTGCAACCGGCATGCCGAGCAAAAGGAGCCCGCCCCTGTCCGCCTCATCCGGTGTACCGACGAGCGGCTGCGCGGTCTGGACGACATCGTGCGCGGGCAGAACGCCACCACCGCGCTGCTGACCGCCTTTTCCAAAACGCCAGAGGGTTTCCGATACGATCTGTCCTCCGAGGAGGCCATCCGGTTCTACTATCGCCGGCTATACGCAGAGATGGAGCCCGGCTTTCAGGACAACCAAACTCCGGCGCACGGTTCCCTCTATCATCTGCTGGCGGACAACCCCCGGTATGCAGACGCCAACTGCGCGCAGGCGGAGCGCTACCTTCTGCGGCAGGCGTTCCGGCTGGCAGGCAGTCTTTTTCAGGTATTCGACGAGGACACGAGGTCCCTGCTCGTACCCTACGGAAGAGGGCGCGAGCTGCAAAACACGCTGCGAAACGCCGCTCAGGTCTACGGGCAGAAAGATTGGGCGGTCATACGCGGCTGCATTGACGAGGCCAAAGGCTACTGCGTCAGCGTCTACCGTTATCAGCTGGAGCGGCTTGAGGCTCTCGGCGCCGTGACCTCTCTGTTCGACGGCGGCATACTGCTGTTGTCCGACGGCTTTTATAACGAACATACCGGTTTTTCTCTGGAGGCCGGTACCCGTGATTTTCAGGAGGTGTAGTGATTGAAAACGGAACATCCCAACATCGTAGAATTTGAAGTATTTGGCGACTACGCCCTCTTCTCCGACCCTCTCATGCGTCTGGGCGGTGAAAAGTGCAGCTATCAGGTACCCACCTATGAGGCGCTGAAGGGCATTTTATCCTCCGTATACTGGAAGCCCACCTTCATCTGGCAGATCATGGACGTGCGGGTCATGAACCCGATTCAGACCGAGGTGAAAGGTATCCGCCCCATCAAATACAGCGGCGGCAACGATCTGGCCTATTACACCTATTTGAAAAACTGCCGCTATCAAGTGCGGGCATGCTTTGCGTGGAATGACAACCGTCCGGAGCTGTGCGGCGACCGAAATGAGAACAAACATCACTGCATTGCCCGTCGAATGATCGAAAAGGGCGGGCGGCGGGACATTTTTCTGGGTACCCGGGAATGTCAGGGCTATGTAGAGCCCTGCGTATTCGGAAACGGCGCAGGCGCCTACGACGATCTGCCGGAGCTGGGCTTCGGGCTGATGTACCACGGCATCACCTACCCGGACGAGGCCTACTCGGAGGAGACCCGCGGACGGATGACTGCCCGATTTTGGTACCCGGTCATGAAAAACGGCGTCATCCACTTTCTCCCGCCGGAGGAATGTCCGGGGCAGAAACCTCTGCGGGAGATGCCTATGAAGAGTTTTTCCGCCGATGAGGGCAATTTTATCGGTCTGCGGGAATTTGGGGAGGTGGAGTAAATGGGACTGATGCAGCAGGCCTATGACACCTACTGTGCCATGGCGCCGCAATACGCCGGCATCTACGGCAAGGCGAAGGAGCCGCTGGTTCCTGTTTCGCACCAAATCGTAAACGCAGAGCTGGAGCTCACTCTGGACGCGGACGGTCATCTGCTGGACGCCCGCTCCGTCGAGGCAGAGCAGGCCGCCACCATCATCCCTGTGACGGAGAGCTCCTCGGGGCGAACCGGCAAAGCCCCCGGCGCACATCCTCTGTGCGACCAGATCCAGTTTCTCTCCCCGCTGTATCCCGCCAAATATGAAAGCTATCTGACACAGCTGCACCGCTGGGAGCTATCACCCTACAGCCTCCCCAAGCTCTCCGCCATCGCCCGCTATGTGGAGAGGGGGACAATTGTTGAAGATCTGGCGCAGCGGGGCGTGATCTCCCTGGACGAAAAGGGGCTTCCCGCCAAGGAAAAGCAGATGGTCCGCTGGCGCGTAGAGACAGGCGCGGAAAATGAAACGCCCGCCTGCTGGCAGGACCAGAGCCTCTTTCAAGCCTTTATCGACTACTATGCATCCACGAAATCTGAGAAGCCCGCGTTTTGCATGGTTACCGGCAAAAACGCCCCGCCCGCCAGCCAGCACCCCAAGAAGATCATCAACCTGTGCGCCAACGCCAAGCTGATCTCCGCCAATGACACCAGCGGCTTTACCTATCGGGGCCGCTTCACAGACGATTCGCAGGCCGCGACCATGAGCTATGAGGCGTCGCAGAAGATCCACAGCGCGCTGCACTGGTTGGCGGCGACCCAAGGCGTCTTCATCGGTGGGCGCACCTTCCTGTGCTGGAATCCGCAGGGCATCGAGATCCCCAAACCGCAGGCCGCCTTCCTGCGGCGGAGCACCGCCAAGCAGATAAAATACTCCGACTACCGAAAGGCGCTGTCGGAGACTCTCCGGGGCTGGCAGGAGACGATCCCGCGGGACGCCGGCGCCGTGGTGGCCGCCTTTGACGCCGCCACATCCGGACGCCTTTCCCTCACCTATTACAGCGAGCTTCCGGTCTCTGATTTTCTGGAGCGCCTGCACAACTGGGATGCACTTTGCTGCTGGGAGCATTCCTCCTTCGGCATACAGTCGCCCTCGCTTTCGCAGATCGCGGACTGCGCCTTCGGCACGGTGCGCGTCTCCGACAAGCATACAAAGCTGGAAACGGACGAGCGCGTCATGCGCCAGCAGGTACAGCGGCTGCTCTCCTGCCGGGTGGACCGGGGCAAAATGCCGGCGGATATCGCCCGCGCTGCGGTGGCCAAGGCGTCCAACCTGCAGATCATGGACGCCGCCCTGCGGGAAACGGTATTGTTCACCGCCTGCGCGGTGCTTCGGAAATACAAATATGATTGGTACAAGGAGGAATGGGGCATGGCACTGGAACCGCAGAAGAAGGATGTCAGCTATCAGTATGGACGGCTTTTGGCCGTGTTTGAAAAACTTGAGCGAGACACCTATGACCCCAATGAACAGCGAGAACCCAACGCGATCCGGATGCAGTCCGTGTTCGCAAAGCGTCCACTCTACGCCAGCCGGATCATCTGGGAGCAGTTGAAAAAGGCGTACTACCCCAAACTCAAGCCCGGCGCCAGAACAAAATACGACCGCATCATCGAGCAGATCATCCAAGAAATTTCCTCCTTCCCGCAGGCGGAACAGGAGGAGGCCCTGAAGGACACCTATCTCTTTGGGTACTATCTGCAGCGCAGTGCGCTGTACACATCCGGCAAGACCGAAAACAGTCAGGAGGAAGAATAAATGAGCAGCTTGCAAAACAAGATCGATTTTGTGGCACTGGTCTCCGTGACCCACGCCAACAGCAACGGCGACCCTCTGAACGGCAATCGCCCCCGCACCGACCTGAACGGCTTCGGTGAGATCTCCGACGTGTGCATCAAGCGCAAGATCCGCAACCGGATGCAGGATCTGGGCGAGCCCATCTTCGTTCAGTCGGAGGATCGGTGCAGCGACGGCTGCGGCAGCCTCAGCGAGCGGGCCTCCGCCGCTATGAAGGGCATCAAGGATCGGGAGGAATATGCCCGGCACGCCTGCGAAACGTGGCTGGACGTGCGTACCTTCGGGCAGGTCTTTGCCTTCAAGGATGCCAAGGGCTTCTCCTGCGGTGTGCGCGGCCCCGTCTCTATCCATCAGGCGTCCAGCCTGTCCCCCGTGGAGATCGAGTCCCTCCAGATCACCAAGAGCGTGAATGGTGAGAAGAAGGAAAAGGGTGAGAACCGCGCCTCCGACACCATGGGCATGAAGCACTTTGTCCGCTTCGGCCTGTACGAGGTCAAGGGCTCCATCAATGTCCAGCTGGCGGAAAAGACCGGCTTCTCCGAGGAGGACGCCGACACGGTCAAGGAATGTCTGCGCACCCTTTTTGTGAATGATGCCTCCTCCGCACGGCCCGACGGCTCCATGGAGGTGGTGAAGCTGTTCTGGTGGCGGCACAGCTGCAAGGACGGGCAGTATTCCTCCGCAAAGGTCCACCGCTCCGTCAAGGTCGCGCTGCGGGACGCAGATACCATCCCCACCTCCGCAGACGACTATGTGATCTCGCTGGAGGCGCTGCCGGGGCTGGAGCCGGAGGTGATCGATGGCGTATAGCGAGGAGGACTTCCTACAGCTCTCCGGCTTACAGCATTTCCGGTTTTGCAGGCGGCGGTGGGCGCTGATCCACATCGAGCACCAGTGGGCGGAAAACTACCGCACCATTGACGGCGCGATCCTCCACGAAAATGCCCACGACACGGCCTTTCAGGAGCGGCGGGGCGACCGGTTCATCACGCGGGGCGTCAGCGTCTATTCCGCAGAGTTGGGTGTATCCGGACAGTGCGATGTACTGGAATACCATCGGGGCGCCGCGGGAATCCCTCTCTCCGGGAAAGAGGGCCTGTGGCAGCCGTATCCGGTGGAGTACAAGCGGGGCCGCCCCCGCGAGGACACCGGTGACACCCTGCAGCTATGCGCGCAGGCCATGTGCCTGGAGTCCATGCTCTGCTGCGACATCCCCGAGGGCGCACTCTATTATGGGGAAATCCGCCGACGGGAGCGGGTGTCCTTCACCCCGGAGCTGCGCGCAGAGGTACGAGAGCTGCTGGTGGAGATGCACGAGTTGTACCGTCGGGGCTATACCCCCAAGGTCAAGCCCACCAAATCCTGCAATGCCTGCTCCTTGAAGGAGCTGTGCCTGCCCAAGCTGATGAAAAGCAGAGCCGTCTCCGCGTATCTCCGGGCGGCCATGGAGGAATCACCATGAAGCAGCTTCTCAACACGCTATTTGTCACCTCCGAGGACATTTACCTCTCGCTGGAGGGGGAAAATGTGCTGGCAAGCCGAGATAAGACAGTTATCGCCCGCTACCCGCTGCACACGCTGCAAGCCATCGTCAGCTTCTCCTACGCCGGTGCCTCCCCTGCGCTGATGGGCAAATGTGCGGAGGCCGGGATCGGTCTGGCCTTCTGCTCCCCGCACGGACGTTTCCTTGCCCGCATCTGCGGCGAGAGCAGCGGCAACGTGCTGCTCCGTCGTGAACAGTACCGCATCGCCGATGACCCCGCCCGCAGCTGTGAAATAGCCCGCACCATGATCTTCGGCAAGCTATGCAACGGTGCCGCCAGCATCCAGCGTACTCTGCGGGATCACGCGCCCCGCGTAGCGGACTGCGGACTGGAAAACGCCGCTGCCAACATCCGGGATATGCTGCCACAGGTGCTGGCTGCCGCCGACTTAGATACCCTGCGTGGAATAGAGGGCGCTGCCGCCACCGCGTATTTTGGCGTCTTCGACCATATGCTCCTGAACCGGAAGGAGGCGTTTTTCTTCCACGGCAGAAGCCGCCGTCCGCCGCTGGATCGGGTAAACGCCATGCTGTCCTTCGCCTACAGTCTTCTGGCGCACGACTGTGCCAGCGCCTTGGAAAGCGTGGGACCGGACAGCTATGTGGGCTTCCTCCACCGCGACCGACCGGGACGGCAGTCGTTGGCGCTGGATCTGATGGAGGAGCTGCGCCCCTGTATGGCAGACCGCTTTGTGCTGACCCTCGTGAACAATCGGATGCTGCGCCCGGAGGACTTTCAGATGCAGGACAGCGGCGCGGTGCTGCTGTCCGATGACGGCCGCCGGAAATTCCTGAAGACCTGGCAGGAGCGGAAGCGGGACACACTGACCCACCCCTATCTGGGGGAAAAGCTGAGCTGGGGCATGATCCCCTATGTGCAGGCGCTGCTGTTGGCTCGCTGCCTCCGCGGCGACTTGGACGGCTATCCGCCGTTTTTATGGAAGTGACACTATGCTGGTGCTGATCACATACGATGTAAACACTGAGGACGCCGCCGGGCGCAAGCGCCTGCGGCAGATCGCCAAAAAGTGCGTGGACTATGGACAGCGGGTGCAGAATTCCGTGTTTGAGTGTCTGCTGGACGCAGGGCAATGCCGCCGTCTGCAGGCGCAGCTTCTGTCCATCATGGATCCTGAGAAGGACAGTCTCCGCTTTTACTATCTGGGGAAGCAATATGAGAAAAAAGTAGAGCATTTCGGTGCGAAGAGCACCTATCTGCCGGAGGATTCCCTGATCCTCTGACGCACACCGTCCGGCACAGTGGAGGTTACGGTGCGCGGATATCCTCTCTCCCGTCCCCGCGAAGTCCAAGTGACCAGTGATTGCCGGGAGGTTCGCAAGGCTTTTCTCGATGCAACGCCGTTCTTTTCCCGGGTTTCTTAGGATGCCACCCCCGTGTTTTTCCCCAAAAACGCAAAAATTCTACTTATTTATCAAAGATTCACAGATAAAACTGTGCATCTTTGGGGTCGCCCCCCTCGCGGGGGGCGTGGATTGAAATATAGAATAGTTTAGGGACCCCGATTGCAATAATAGTCGCCCCCCTCGCGGGGGGCGTGGATTGAAATCTGCACGGATTGACGACGATATGGTTGTTGATGGTCGCCCCCCTCGCGGGGGGCGTGGATTGAAATAGTTTAAGCCGCTTACTTCTTCTGGTGATCAGCCCGTCGCCCCCCTCGCGGGGGGCGTGGATTGAAATCCCAAGACTGGTAAGCAAAGCGGCCATAAAATCACCGTCGCCCCCCTCGCGGGGGGCGTGGATTGAAATTTTTTCGATTCCCCGTTATCGCTTATATGATGATGTCGCCCCCCTCGCGGGGGGCGTGGATTGAAATAGCCAGAGCATTTTTCAAAAGGTCATATATACCGTCGCCCCCCTCGCGGGGGGCGTGGATTGAAATAATTCGGATACAGTAGTGCAACGAGAAGATTGGAGTCGCCCCCCTCGCGGGGGGCGTGGATTGAAATACTATTGACTTGTCGAGGGAGCTTGTGCGAATCAAGTCGCCCCCCTCGCGGGGGGCGTGGATTGAAATGACAAGTCAATAGTGACACTTCTTTCCATTTCCGATGTCGCCCCCCTCGCGGGGGGCGTGGATTGAAATCATAAAGTGACGGGAACCCCGGCGCAAAAACATAAGGTCGCCCCCCTCGCGGGGGGCGTGGATTGAAATATAAGCAAACCTCCATATCGCACCCGGTTAAATCGTCGCCCCCCTCGCGGGGGGCGTGGATTGAAATATCTCCGCCCCCACCAGCGGGCATATCCACCGCCACGTCGCCCCCCTCGCGGGGGGCGTGGATTGAAATACAAGTTCCACCTGGCGAATCATCCAAATCATCGTCGCCCCCCTCGCGGGGGGCGTGGATTGAAATCCAGGGCTGCGCGGCGTCGCCCAGGATGCGGGAGCGTCGCCCCCCTCGCGGGGGGCGTGGATTGAAATATTCGTCCTCCTTTTCTGCCCGCTCCCAGGCGGGCACGTCGCCCCCCTCGCGGGGGGCGTGGATTGAAATGCATGTATCGGACCATGGGCGGCAACCCGTGGCGTCGCCCCCCTCGCGGGGGGCGTGGATTGAAATAAGAATGCTTTGGCTGCTGAATCTGCCGAGCTGTCGTCGCCCCCCTCGCGGGGGGCGTGGATTGAAATTCCGCCGTACTTGCTACGCTCTTAGTAACTTTTTGTCGCCCCCCTCGCGGGGGGCGTGGATTGAAATTTGGCGTGGTGCTGTCCGCTATACTGTCCATCTTGGGTCGCCCCCCTCGCGGGGGGCGTGGATTGAAATCGCGCCGCTGCGGGCTCCCTCCGGTCGCCCTTGGGGTCGCCCCCCTCGCGGGGGGCGTGGATTGAAATGTCCCTGGGTGATATTGATCAATGATCAATGATCACGTCGCCCCCCTCGCGGGGGGCGTGGATTGAAATGTATTCGTCTGGAGTCAGCCCCGCCTGCTTGCGCAGTCGCCCCCCTCGCGGGGGGCGTGGATTGAAATGTCCATGCACTCCTGCAGATCGTCAATATCAATGTCGCCCCCCTCGCGGGGGGCGTGGATTGAAATGTTCATGGCGTCCCAGGCCAGCGACAAGAAACCGGTCGCCCCCCTCGCGGGGGGCGTGGATTGAAATCTCAGTATGGTTTGGTTTCCCAAGACCGGGTTGCCGTCGCCCCCCTCGCGGGGGGCGTGGATTGAAATCCAGTATGCCGACCTGATCAGCGCAGAAAGATGCAGGTCGCCCCCCTCGCGGGGGGCGTGGATTGAAATCAAGTTCTGGCCCAGGGCCACCCCAGTCCGCAAGTCGCCCCCCTCGCGGGGGGCGTGGATTGAAATCTCAGTATGGTTTGGTTTCCCA
>ERZ827181.2268-NODE-2268-length-17137-cov-4.239082_pt1 | contig 17137 bp, 12 predicted proteins | sample MGYA00519778_ERZ827181 | MGnify/ENA primary metagenome ERZ827181 (study PRJEB31778, sample SAMEA3449273) | human gut metagenome | biome: human gut; feature: human-associated habitat; material: faeces | place: United Kingdom | collected 2010/2012 ...
GTAGAACTCCAGCCTTCCAAGCTGATCACGTGGGTTCGATTCCCATCACCCGCTTTTTAATTTTATAGAAATCCTATAAAGTTTGAGTCTGTAGCTCAGTTGGATAGAGCAACGGCCTTCTAAGCCGTGGGTCGGGGGTTCGAATCCCTCCTGACACGATACATATCCATATTCCGGATATGTCAGGGATGAGCAGCTGATATGCTGGGATTTCATCTGGTGGGTATAGCGCAGTTGGTTAGCGCGTCAGATTGTGGCTCTGAAGGCCGTGGGTTCGAATCCCATTACCCACCTTTTCCTATTTTAATATGTAGGATGTTGGGCTATCGCCAAGGGGTAAGGCATAGGACTTTGACTCCTACATTCGCTGGTTCAAATCCAGCTAGCCCAGTTTGAATTTTCAAAGACACGATAAACATCGTGTCTTTTTTCTATTTCTATCTAATTATCCTCTTCCGGACATTCCCGCGGGCGAAGCACGGTACTTCGGTCTGCCAGGATCTTCTCCGTGAAGTAATCACGATCCACGGTTCCCTTAATTCCTCTGACGCGCCCTGCGTCCGTATACTGCCATCCGGCCCACTCACGCCAGTCATTGTTCATCTCCGGTCGTTTTACGCCGTATTCGGCGATCCAGAGCGGATAAAATGCCAGCCGCTCGTCAAATACATTGGCTGCGTTGCCGGCATCACTGTAAACCGCCACCATTTTCTCGGTAAGCGTCTCTAATTCTCTTAAAAAGGCAAGCGACACCGCATTGATCTGCTCTCGGTCCAGATCTCCAAAGGATTCAAAATCCATGACCGGGCAAGCCTCGTAGTGCTTCTCCCGGATGACTCCGGCAAAATGTCTCGCCTGTTCCCGCCCCTCTTCGACCGTCCGCGCGGTCAGATAATGATAAAACCCAATCTTCAGTCCCGCGGTCTGTGCTTCACGGTAATTGCGCTCGAAATCGGGATCCACTTCCCGGTCTCCCTCGCTCGCCTTAATGTAGACGATACGTATACCGGCACGGCGCACCTCGGAAAAATCAATCCTGCCTTCCCAATGACTGACATCGATTCCTTCTAATTTTCTTCGGCTCTGCATTTTTTTCTCCATTCGGGTAACATCTTAGTATTATCCTATGATAGAAAATCCGATGCGTGCCTTACTGCTGTAAAATCGCTTTTACTTCCTTTAAGAAGCATTCCATCTGTTCATCGGTACCAATCGTAATGCGCAGATAATCGCAGATACGCGGTTTATTGAAATAGCGCACGAAAATGCCCTTTTCGCGAAGTTTTTCAAAGATTTCTTTTGCCGGAACATCCTTGTGTCCCGCAAAAAGGAAATTGGTACAGGATTCTTTGACATCAAATCCAAGTTTTTCCAATTCTTCTTTTGTCTTTGCGCGGGTGTTCATAACTTTCTTAATATTTTCCCGGAAATACTCCTCATCTTCCAAAGAAGCGGCTCCGATCAAAATCGACTCGGTATTCATCGTATAGGAATTGATGGACTCCTTCACATCCTTCATTGCCTGGATCAACGCCGGATTTCCCATCGCATAACCGATACGCATACCGGCCATGGAACGTGATTTGGAATACGTACGAACGACAAGAAGGTTGTCGTATTTGTCAATTAATGGCAATACGCTTTCGCCGCCAAAATCCACATAAGCTTCATCAATGATGACAACCACTTCCGGATTGGCTGCGATGATCTCCTCCACCCGGGAAGTTTCCAACGCGATCGATGTCGGCGCATTGGGATTGGCGATCACGACCCCACCATTTTTCTTTTTATAATCATTCGCATTTATTGTAAAATCTTCCTGCAATGGCGGGCATTCATACGGAATGCGGTATACTTCCGCCCAGACCGGATAAAACGAATAGGTGATATCCGGGAAAAGGATTGGCGTATCCGAATTGAAAAAGGTTAAAAAGGCAAGTGCCAGCACATCGTCAGAACCCACACCGGTAAATACCTGATCTGCTCCGATTCCGTGGTATTTTGCCAATGCTTCGGTCAAAACGGAAGCCGAAGGATCCGGGTACAGGGAAAATCCGGACACATTTACTTTTCCATGCTCGTCAAATACTTTCGGCGACGGCGGATACGGATTTTCGTTGGTATTTAATTTAATGATATTGGTCTGTTTTGGCTGTTCTCCCGGCACATACGGGGTCACTTTGCGGACATTTTTTGCCCATTTCATCTCATTACTCATCATAGCCTCCATTTATTTATAACTTTCTGCCAGTCGTTCAAATGCCGGCAGCGATCTCTCGATCATATCATAGTCTACACAATACGCGATACGCACGTAACCCGGGCACGCAAAAGAGCTTCCCGGCACCAAGAGAAGATGCTCTTCTTTGGCTCTCGCCACAAATGCTTTGTCATCGTCTTCCAGCGTCTTTACAAACAGATAAAAGGCACCATCCGGGCTCGCACACTCAAATCCAAATTTGCGAAGGCTGTCTACGAGAAGTCTGCGGTTTTTGTCATAAATTTCCACATCCACTTTGGCATCCAGACATCGTGCGATCGTCAGCTGCTGAAGTGACGGTGCATTGACAAAGCCGAGGATACGTGTCGCCACATTGGCGGCTCCGATCACGTCTTCCGCATCTGCCATTTCATCCGGCAGCACGAGATAGCCGATACGCTCTCCCGGTAAAGATAATGACTTGCTGTAAGAATATCCAACAATCGTATTGGCATAATATTTTGTCACATATGGGACCTCCACACCGCCATAAACGAGTTCTCGGTAAGGCTCGTCGGAAATCAGGTAAATGTCTGTACCAAATTCGGTCTGCTTGTCCTCCAGCACTTTTGCCAAATCCTGCAGCACTTTTTCAGAATATACTACACCTGTAGGATTGTTTGGCGTATTGATAATGACAGCTTTGGTCTTTGCTGTTATTTTTTTCTCCAATTCATCTAATTTCGGCATAAACGTCGCGGTGTCCGCAGAGATCACAACGACCTTTCCGCCGTAATTTGCCACATAATTATTGTATTCTCCAAAATACGGAGCAAACACGATTACTTCATCGCCCGGATTTAACAAGGTTTTCAATGCGACATTGAGCCCTCCGGCGGCTCCCACGGTCATGACAATATTGCCCTCATGAAAATGGGTATCAAATTGTGTATTCAGATGGTTTGCGATGGCAGCACGAACTTCCTCATAACCGGAATTACTCATATATCCATGAACATATCCCGGCTGCTCATTTTCCAGCACATCGATCATCGCCCGCTTCACTTCTGCCGGCGGCTCCACACTCGGATTTCCCAAGCTGAAATCATATACATTTTCTGCTCCGTATTTTTTCGCCATAATCTTTCCTTCTTCAAACATGGCGCGGATCACAGAACTTCCTTTTACCAATTGCTGCATCTGTTCTGATATCATGATGTCCTTCCTTTCCCATGGCTGTTCTTTTATGCCATCGCATTGTTCACATACTGCATGATCTCATAATTATCTTCCGGCATCTGGCAGCCGACGATATATGTTCCTTCGTTGTCGGAACAACGCAATATGCGACCTTCCTGCTGCCTCTGATCTTTCAGTTCAAAGTCAGGTATCGTAATCGTGACCTCTTTTCCTTTTGCCTCAGCAAAAAACGAATTTTTCGAGGAAAAAGCGAATCCATTCGCACTGATATTTTCCATACATCCATCAAATGTTTCGCCGGATTCTTTATCCAAAATCTGACATTTCAGCGTCATATCGAGCCGTGGATATTTACGACGGTTATAAATCTTTGGACGCGATGCAAAAAAGACTTTATAATGTTCTGACGGCTTGGTAATCTTTACATTATCCCAGCAATACAAAATATTACCAACGGTAATCTGCATCTCGCCGTCCATTTCCTTTTTATTTGACATTGGAAGCAATTGGCTGCAAGTTACCAGCAAACCGTCTTCGTGGCTCTCCACAAGCTCACCGTGATATTCTTCCGGCTCACCCTCTTCCGGATGAGAGATGAGCATTACTTTCATACCCTTTTTCAAATCTTCCACGCCCATAAATCCACCGATTCCAAGTTCTGTCATCAGGTTTTCGACAACATGCTCGATACTGTCGATATTCAATGCCGTCTCTGCGTATTTGCTGAGCATAGTCTTCGTCGTCTCATCGGAATGACTGATGCGATGCGTCATTGTCTCCACTACGTTGGAAACCTGTTCCATATTTTCCACAAGATGTGTATTGGATTTTTCTACTTCTTTCATCGCAGAGTCGATTACTTCGATGTTTCTTCCTAATTGTCCGGAATCCGCTGTAATCTTTTCCACACTCTGATTGGTCTGATTTACCTTGTCAAACGAAAGCTGAATCAGTTCCAATGTCTTCTGGATTGCTTCTGTCATATGTGCAGATGTTTTTTCCAAATGTTCAAGTGCTTCCTGAATCTGTCCGGAAGATGCCTGTGTCTCTGTGCTGAGTACACGTATCTGCTCTGCCACGACTGCAAAACCTCTTCCACTCTCGCCGGCTCTTGCCGCCTCAATCGAAGCATTAAGTGCAAGCAGGTTCGTTTGATTGGAAATCCGCTCAATCGTTCCGGTTTCCTCTTTTACCATCTCAAACTGCGAAGTAAAATCATGCAATACTTTTTCTACTTCCGTAGAAAGTTCTGACATATGCTGCGTCGTTGTAATTACATTTTCGAGATCTTCCCGGCTGGCATTTGCATGCCCCACGGATTCGTGAACCAGCTCTACCATCTCACCGATCAGCCCTGCCACATTCTGCACCTGTGTATTGATCGTCTCTGTCATATTTTGGGAGGACTGTGTTCTTTCCTGCAAGGTACGATTGTTGTCCGTCAATTCATTCATTCCCATAACAACCATATCTGCACCGTGTTTATTTTCGGCTGCAAGTTCACGCACGACAGCCACACCATCTACGATCGTATTGCTCGCCGTCTTTACTTTATCAACGGTCGTAACAACGCGCTTCAGATCGGATTTTACACTGTCAAGCATCGCACCGTCGGATTCATTTAAATGGCGGATAGACATGACGTAGCAAATGTAACACAGGATAATACAGGCAAGCTGCAAAGTATATTCTTTGAAATCATTCTCCGAATTGATGCCATTATTATATTTTATGACGGCACTTACAATGATAATGATCGTATTGACGACGCCGCATTGTATCATAAATGTCCGGTTTTTATATAGGACAAGCAAACTGGTAACCGGCAGTATGTACGTAAATGCGATATGGGACGGTGTCGTACAGATTACAAAGGTATAGAAAATCCCATATCCGATCGCAATTTCATATTTATAATAATCTGTCGCCATTCCCTTCACTTTCAAAAGAATCTGTCCTGCAAAGAACGGAATCCAGCAAAGCAGTACAAAAGTCAGAAAATACGGACCGCTGCGAATTCCTTTTGAGGTATCCGAACCATAGTTCGCTGTCAATAACAAGGCAAAAATAAGCCAGATCTTTCTCGCCCGCTGATTTGCTTTTGCTTTAAATATATTCTCGTCGTAGTTCATCTGTCATCCTCCAATCATTTATTTTCACATAACTATTCAAGATTGTTACGTTTTCTCAAAGAACCGCACCATTTGGTTCATCGTCTCTCTGCTCTCTTTCAAATATGGGTCAAACACACTGAATGCGTGTGTGAGTTTTTTATCTTTTCGAAAATCTTTCAACTGGAACCGCATTCCATTTTCTTTCAAGGCTTTAGCAAACTGCAACGTGTAATGCTCCAGCATATCTTCTTTACTCGTCACCAGATAACACGGTAGCAGTGCTTTGATGATTTCCAGACAATCCGGCCTTTCGTAGCGTTTAAATGCTTTTCGCCGCTCCCCTTTCCCATAAAGATAATGCGGAAGAAAAAGTCCGATTTGATCAAATTTTGTCGTATAGAACATTCCACTGATCAATCCCAATGCCCGCAGCGGCAAAGTAGTCGGCAACACTCTTGCCGCCTCGGCAAGTGCCCCACACTTCTGCATTGCAGCCACATAAGTAAGCAGGCAGGCTCCTCCACTATCCGCCACAGCATAAATCTTTTCTGCATCTCCCTGATACGTTTCAAGCAATGTCTGAACCTTGTCCATCGCACGGCTTACTGCCTCAAACTGATCATAAATCATACAGTCCGGGATGAGTGGATATTCAACCGAAAACACCAAAAATCCAAGTTTTACCAATTCCGCACAATAATACCGGTTAAATTCTTTTGTTCCAATCACCATCCCACCGCCATGCACATTGACAATCACCGGCAGTTTCTCCTGCATCCGTTTCCTTGGCCGGTAAACATTCAGCCGGTGCTCTTTTTTTCCATCTTCTATGTAAGCAATGTCTGTAATCTCTTCTACTTCTTCAGAAAAGGTAAAACGTTCTTCCTGTTCTTTTTGCTGCTTCGCAAAATCCTCTCGCTGTTTATAAAATACATTTGTCAGAATGCCCAATTTGTCACGCTCCATTCCTCCTTGTAATTTCTCTGTAAATCTCTTTCTAGCGTACCACATTTTTTCGGTTTTGTAAATCGGAAATGCAATGTCGCTGTAGGGTTTTTGGACGGCAGCTCCGGTTGTGATTTCCCTGCTCGGGACCGTTCGCACTTAGAAGACACACGTAACGGTGCATGAGGGCAAAACACGCCCTCTATGCACCGACGGTATCTTAAATCCCTCATCGGGAAATCACAACCGGAGTTGCCACAAAAATACGAGAGAGAGGGGTAAGGCGGGGGGGATAACTGCCGGCTTTGTTGACGCTAGTCAACAACTTTATTGCCGGCGTCCTGCCGTCGTGGCGCAGCCGCGGGGGCATTTCCTTTCACCTCTGTAATGACTTGCTTTTCCTTATTTCCGCGGTGTCGGGGAAACAAGCAACCTAATTTCGCTTTTTCCTCTCTTTTCGTTGCCTTTTCCCGCTTCACAAGCCAAGAAAGGCAACCTAATTTCACTTTTTCCTCTCTTTTCGTTGCCTTTTCCCGCTTCACAAGCCGAGAAAGGCAACCGGTGTCGCTGCACAACCCGCCTCCCCCTCCGGGGTTCCCCCTTAATTCTATGGGGGACCATCGGTTTTCGTGAGGGATTTAGAACGCCGCCGGTGCATAGAGGGCGTACTTCGCGTCCTCATGCACCGCTGCGTGCGTTCTCTAAGCGCGAGCGGATCCCGAGGCGAAAACCGATGGTCCCCTCACTCAAAAGTAATACTCGCATACGCATCCACCGTCCCATATCCCCACTCCCGGCTCGGATACTCCTCGCCTCGCGGAGTGGCTCCCCGGATCAAGAGTTCCGGCACAATGTTTCCATTTAGATCCGCGACACTAAACTGCTGTAAAAAGAGTGCGGCGATGCCGGTCGTGACAGCGGCGGCAACGCTGGTTCCGGTCATTGTGCCGTATTGTTCACGGGGATAAGGTCCAAAGATTTCCACGCCCGGTGCCGTGACATCCGGTTTAATAATGCCATTCGGCGTGAATCCCCGGCTTGCCTGCGCATAAAAGGCATTATTGACCGGGTTGTAAGCAGAAATTGTAATCGCATTTCTGGCGTTTCCGGGTTCGCAGATTGTCGTGTCCGGATTGGGGCGGGTAAACACCGTTTCGCCTTCCAAAAATTGGGTGATAGGGAGCCACATATGGTAGTGCGGATACTCCTGCCGGGAGGTGACAATAATTTTCCACACACCCGGCTTCGTGTCCTCGAAGCGGAATAAGATCACTTGATCCCTCGTCTGCCCCTGCACGCGGCCGGTTCGGATTTCAAGATTTGTATTTTCGATGGGAAACCGTTTCTGCCGCTGCAAACCATCTTCTGCCCGGGTTAGTCCCAGCGAACTTCCTCCTGGCGAAATCACATCAAACGACACACTTCCGGGAGTCTGCCACCACAATTCGCAGACAAATCCAAGACTCGCCCGCGCAACGTCGATCTGAATTTCTTCTTCTTTTTTGGTAATTTCATAATGATGTCCGGCGGGACCTTCATTTCCGGCGCAGGCGACGATACTTGCCCCTGCCATATTATTGATGTCGATGAGATGACAGAGCGGAGAGGCTCCGTCATGATTTCCAAGATTACTCCCCATGCCGACGCAGATTGAGACCGGTCGCCCCAGAGAATACGCCACTTGCAGAATATACATAATTCCTGCCATAATATCATTTTCCTGATAACAGGGAACTTTTGACGGCACGCGGTAATATTCGCGGTAACTGTTTTTCGCCTCTTTGCATTTGACAACAATAATCTGAGAAAGTGGTGCAATGCCCGAAAATTCCTTACCTGGGATTTCGTTGCCTGCTGCCACGCCTGCCAAAAATGTTCCATGACCGATATCATCGCGCGTCGGCAGATAGGAAGATGGCTGTTCCCGTTTTAACGCCTCATTGATCTCCTGCTCCGAAAACACACGGCCATAATCAAACTGGGACGGGCCGCCCTCGCGGATCGTCTGATCCCAGATCGAATGAAGGCGCGTCGTTCCATCGGCATTACGGAATGCCTCATGCGTAAAATCAATGCCCGTATCAACAAATCCCACGATCACACCCTGTCCGTAAAAATCCAAATACGGCTGCCTGCGAATCTGCATCACGCCGGCAGCCTCCAATGCTTCATATCCCATAAGCCCATATACGTGCGGCACGGTGCCGTAGCCAAATTGATTGATCGTCTGACTGTCAATCCTGCTTTCCTCTCGGTATACAATCGTTCCACCGCCGCTGATCCGGCTGTAACACGTGGGCTGGTATCTCTCCACCAACGTCTCTTCTCGGATATATGAAGAGACAATATAATCCAATACCTGTTCCGAGTAAATCGCTTCTGTACAAGTCACAAGTCTGCCTCCCGGCTTTTTTACCAAGTATATGCAGAAAATCAAAATTTTTTCACAACATCTTCGTAGTTTTTTGTTATCTTCATTCTAAAACAAAAATCCTAATGCATGTACGGCAAATGCAGCCACCCACGCAATCACACATTGTGCCACTACGGTCAAAAATGCGGCTTTATTGCTTCCCATTTCCCTTTTCACGGTAGCGACCGCCGCCACACACGGCGTATACAACAAGGTAAATACTAAGAAAACAAATGCCGTAAATGGGGTAAATAACGTATGTATCTGCGATACATCTCCTCCCAGGAGAACGGTAAGTGTCGATACCACACTTTCTTTGGCTGTAAATCCGGTAATCAATGCCGTGGAAATGCGCCAGTCGCCAAAACCAAGTGGTTTAAAAAGCGGCGCCGCAAGGCTTCCAATTATTGCCAGCAAGCTTTCGTCCGCTGACTCTGCGACATTAAGCCGAATGTCAAATGTCTGCAGAAACCATATGATGATCGATGCCAAAAAGATAATGGTAAATGCTTTTTGGATAAATCCCTTTGCCTTTTCCCAAATCAGCTGCACCACACTTTTTGCAGAGGGAAGGCGGTAATTTGGCAGTTCCATCACAAACGGCACCGGTTCGCCCTTAAATTTTGTCTTTTTCAAGATCAATGCATACAAAATGCCACATACAATTCCAAAAAGATACAGTCCGACCATCACAAGTGCTTGGTATTTTCGCGGGAAAAATGCACTGATCATCAACGTGTAAATTGGCAATTTTGCACTACAGCTCATAAATGGTGTAAGCAGGATCGTCATCTTGCGGTCACGCTCACTCGAAAGCGTACGCGTCGCCATGATAGCAGGCACCGAACAGCCAAATCCAATCAGCATCGGCACAAAACTCCGTCCTGACAATCCCGTCTTTCGCAGCAGTTTGTCCATGACAAATGCCACACGCGCCATATATCCGGTATCTTCCAAAATTGACAGAAAAAAAAACAATGTCACGATCGTCGGCAGGAAGCTAAGTACACTTCCCACGCCCTGACAGATCCCGGAAACCACCAGATCATGCACAACCGGGTTAATCCGGACTGCAGTAAGCCCTTTGTCAATCCACGAAATTACAGCATCGACACCCAGAGCCATAAGATCTGACAGCCAGGCTCCGAGAAAATTAAATGTCATCGCAAACACCAATGCCATAATACCGATAAAGCATGGAATTGCTGTATATTTCCCTGTCAGCACACGGTCGATCATCATACTTCTGTGATGCTCTTTGCTCTCATGCGGACGCACAAGTGTCTTCTTACACAAATTTTCGATAAAGGTAAATCGCATATTGGCAATGGCCGCTTCTCGGTCTAAACCGGTCTCTTTTTCCATCACGGCAATAATCTGCTGAAATGCCTGCTTCTTCTCATCGGAAAGCTGCATCTCTTTTTCGATCAGATAATCATTTTCAATCATTTTTGTCGCTGCAAAACGAACCGGAAGTCCTGCTGCCTTTGCCTCGGGCTCCAGCATATGTACTGCTGCATGAATGCATCGATGCACCGCTCCGATTGGATCCTCCTCCTGCTTGCTGTCCGGACAGAAATCAATTCTTCCCGGCGGCTCCTGAAATTCCGCTACATGCATAGCATGGCTGATAAGTTCATCAATTCCTTCGTTTTTTGCTGCCGAAATCGGCACAACCGGAATCCCAAGAATTTCCTCTAACTCATTGACACGCGCGGATCCCCCATTGGCACGCACTTCATCCATCATATTGAGTGCAAGTACCATCGGAATTCCAAGTTCCATCAGCTGCATCGTCAAACAAAGATTTCGTTCCAGATTTGATGCATCCACAATATTAATAATACCCGTTGGTTTAGAATCCAACAAAAAATCCCTTGTCACAATTTCCTCATTGGAATAGGGGGACAGGGAATAAATGCCCGGAAGATCTGTTACCGTCGCCTCCGGATGGTTGCGGATCGTACCGTCTTTCCGGTCTACCGTCACACCCGGAAAATTTCCGACATGCTGATTTGCTCCGGTAAGCTGGTTAAAAAGCGTGGTTTTTCCACAATTTTGATTTCCGGCAAGGGCAAACCGAATCGGCGTTCCCTTGGGAAGTCTTCTTGCTTCATCTTCTTCTCTTTCTTTTTTTGCTTTTCCCAGTTCTCCTACTCCCGGATGAGGAACTGCCTGATATGCCCGTTCCTTTTCCGGATTGCAGCTTTCCTCCGGATGGATTCCATCAATCTCGATCTTCTGTGCTTCTTCCAAGCGAAGCGTCAGTTCGTAGCCACGAACTTTAATCTGGACCGGATCTCCCATCGGAGCAATCTTTTGTAAGGTAATCTCTGTACCGGGTGTCAACCCCATATCAAGCAGATGATGGCGAAGTGCTCCCTCGCCTTCTACTGCCTGTATGTAGGCACATTGCCCCGGCTGTAATTCATTCATTCTCATTTTATTCTACAATACTTCCTTAATCGCATCCATCAGTTCGTCATATGTCTCATACGCCGGAAGCTGTGGATATTCTGCCTTGATTGCATCCGTGCTCTTAAACAAAAATCCGGCTTTACTTGCAAGAATCATTCCGATATCATTGTGGCTGTCTCCACTTGCGATCGTATCGTAGCCGATGGACTGCAACGCCTTTACTGTCGTCAGTTTTGACTGTTCGCAGCGCATCTTAAATCCTGTAATTTCGCCATCTTCTGCCACAACAAGTTCATTGCAGAATATCGTCGGATATCCTAATTTTTTCATAAGCGGTCCGGCAAACTGGGAAAATGTATCGCTGATGATGATAACCTGTGTCATGCTGCGAAGTTCATCCAAAAACTCTTTGGCTCCCGGGATCGGATCGATCGTTGCGATGGTTTCCTGAATCTCCTTCAAGCCAAGTCCATGCTCTTTCAAAATTCCAAGTCTGAAATTCATCAATTTATCATAATCCGGTTCGTCTCTCGTCGTCTTTTTCAATTCCGGGATTCCTGTCGCCTCGCTAAATGCGATCCAGATCTCCGGTACCAAAACTCCCTCTAAGTCCAAACATACGATTTCCATTTTTCCGTTACCTCCGTACTTTCCTTGATTTATAACTAGTAAATCTGCCGGTTTTCCCAGCGTCACCATCACTATTATAAAATATCCCTGTCACTTTGACAAGTGAATTTTACACCTTCACCATCAGTATTTTAGAATATACGCTGTACTTTTTCGCCTTTTTCTTTTTATCAAACGTTCTGACTTTAAAGGACAGCGTCTTATTCTTAAGAAGACATCTGAGTTTCATTTTTCCTTTGTATTTTTTAATATTATTTTCGCTCAATGAAATACGTACAAATTTATTTTTCTTTTTCATATAAATTTCAACGTATTTTCCTTTGTATTTCTTTACGCGAAACTCCAGGTAAACATTCCTTCCGGAGCCTTTTTTGCGAACTGTGACCTCCGGCGCTGTCATCCCATTTACCGCGTATTTCTTTAGGTTCGAAAAGGCTCCGTTATCGGCTTGTATTTTGTAATAATACGTTCGACCTGCCTTTACTTTCCTGTCTCGAAACAAGAATTTCAAAGCTGATACGCTTCCAATTTTTGTATATCTTCCTTTTTCTTTTCCCGACCGGTAAATCTTATAAGTTTTCGTTCCGGGTACCACCTTCCACTGCAGGATAATGCTCCGATTGTCTTTAGTATGAATCCTTTTCCAGGCAGGCGGTTTTACGGATTTTCCCGGCAAATCTTGTCCGGGACTGTCATCTGCCGCCGATGTTGCAGACGGTGCAGCCGTCTGATTTACTATCCCGGTCTTCGGAATTGGTTTAACTGCCGATGAGGTACTCGGTTTGCGCGATGCCGTCGCTTTTGGCGTCGACGTTGGAGCCGCACTTGGCTTTTTGGATGATGTCGGCGACAGAGTTGGTTTCGCAGATGTCATCGCCGGCGAAGTTACTGTTGGGGTCGTGCCGGGTGTCGGAGCTGCCGGTGCCGGAGTCGGAATATCCCCTTCAACTCCCGTCATTTTATTTTTTGCTGTAAATCCTTCGCTATAAGCACAGTCTTCACAATATTGGCAGCTTACTTTCGAAGTATCATCTTCAAAAAAGACCATTTCCTGCAAATTATGCGTATGCTCAGAAAGATCCATATACGAAAATCCTTTTGTTTCTGCAAAATCCTTCGCTTTTTCACTTTCAGAACAGATTACAAGATCATTTGTGGCACTTTCAAATACATCGTCATCCATTGCCGACAAACATTCCGAAATATACAATTTTTTCAACGACGAAAAATCGATGCCATAAAAGTAATCATCCCAAATCGATACCACATTCGGCATCAGCAAATTTTGTAGTTTAGGTATACGTATTTTTTCTGAACCAGGATATCGTAAACACTGTAAAAGAACAAGATTCTTTACATTTGAATTTACCTCTAACATTTTTGTCAAAGTAAGATTAAAGCTACTTTGATTATTCAAAATCGTCTCCAAGCCGGAACAGTTTTGAAACAAGCAACTCCCTTCATACCAAAACTGCTCATTAATCCACGCCCAATTTAATTTCTCACAATAAAAAAAACTGTTTGCTGCCACTGTAAGTCTTTCTCGTTCCCCCTTTGCCGGAAAATAAACTCCCGTTATTTTAGAAAAAGCAAAGGCATAATCTTCAATCCGCTCTACCGTAGTTGGCACAAAACACGCCCCACCTCTTTGTGCAGGCCAGACAATCAAATGCGTCAGATCCGTAGTGTACATCGCTCCATTCCACATAAGATAATAGCCATTCTTTTCATCTACCACGAGATCCTCTAGATTTTTCAGTTTTCCCAGTGTATCGTTTGTGATTGTCTTTACATTTTTTCCGATATAAAGGTGCTTTATCCCACTTCCACTAAGCGCATTTTCACCAATCTGTACATAAGTGTCCGGGATTGTTAATGACTGGAGATTGGCATTGTTTTCAAACAAAAAATCTCCCACTTTTGTCACCGAATACACATCATTTCCTTTTTGTATATATGCCGGAAGTTCTACTATACCATCATCTTCTCCCTGATATACATAATCATCCCAGCCTTCTGCTCCTGCTGTCGCTGTGTGCGTCGTGTCATCCACAATATATGGAATCCCATAGTTATCTTTTCCTTCCTCATCCAGCTGAACAATCTCATCCGCATCCGGTGCCGTCGTCGGTGCCAGTGTTGGGCTCTGTTCTTTGGGATATTTTGCCAATTCTTTCCATTCATACGAAGTATCCGTCCCATATCCACACTCTTCACAATATTGGCCTGTTACTTTTATAAACTCATCCTCATAAAAAACAGTCGAAACCAATTCATGCGTATGCTCATCTATATTCTGATAAGGATATCCATTTTCCTGCGCAAACTTTGCCGCAGCACTATCGGATTTCGCACACCAGGTTGTTTTGTGATAAGGTATCTTAGAATCGTAACTTCCACCTCCACCATCTTCACTTAATGTGGTAATGGATTCCGGCAGATACATTTTGGTTAAATTCGGAGTCTGTTGTATATATTCATAAGAAAATTCTTTACAGTCGTCCGATACGATCAAATATTTAAGGTTTACATTTTCTGTATAACCTGAGATAAAAGAATCTCCATTTTCTACAATAACACTTTGGACTTTATCTGATCCAATCAAATTCCTCCCCAGATTAATGCTGTTCTCAATATAAACATTTTTTACACTATGGCAGGAACCAATTGCAGTTCCTATCCACCGTTCCAAGTACGATAATTCACCAAGGCAAATATTCTGCAAATTCGAACATTCCTCAAGACACCACGACTCCATTCGCTTTACATGAGACATGTCCAAAAAACGCATCGTGCAATAACTAAAGGCATATTTTTTCAAGCATTCCACCGTATCCGGAAGGTAAATTTTGTCAATCTTTGCATTTCGAAACGCATACGTTCCTATGGATTTCGTCCCATCCATGATAACAAGCGAATCCTTTTCTCCTGAGCCAAGATATGCCACCACACTCATCTCTCCCATATCGTAGAGCACATCACCCACAAACTTAAAAAAAGGATTATTTTCATTAATATAAATTTCGCAGGAAGCAGCTAAAAATGCAGACCGATTCATATCTTTTACCTTCAATCCCAGCGATAATATTTTTAATGTCGAAGTACTAAAAGCAAAATCTCCGATTGTCACAACCGTATCCGGAACAATAACTTCTTTTAAATTCACACCACGAAACGCCTCTTCTTCCACTTCGCGTACTACATATTCTTTTCCTTTAAACGTCACTTTTGCCGGAATTTCATAGACACCATCTACGTCCGAGAAATCACAACTTCGATTATCGGAAGCCACTTTGGCGGTAAGATCCTGATTGTTTAATGTGTATAAAACGCCCTGTCGGTCTTTGTATTTAATGTTTAATGGTTTTGTGATATTGGATGCCGAATATTGGCTCTGCGCCGTCAGTTCTCCCTGCTGCGTCTCCGCCTGCGCACTCTCCGGTATTTGAACAAATGAAAAGATCATAGAAATAATAAGCAATATTGCAAGTCTTTTCCGATTCATACTCCTCGCCTTCCTTTTTCAAAAAAAATAATAATCACCAGACTGGTTGTCCCAGTCTAATGATTATTATAAAATATCTATGGTGCTTTGACAAGCGAATATTGTCAGTTTATGTCGTATTTACACATTTCTTCCAGCTTACCGCGATAATATTGAAGTTGTTCTGCAACACCGATCATACGTTTGCCACTATCTTCTGTTTTCCGCCGATTCCACGTTTTTTCAGCCATTTTTTGTATGCCTTCTTCTTTGCTTTTGGCACTTTGACAACGGCTTTTTTGTGAATCTTTGCAAATGCTTTTGCACCAACTGTTTTCGCCTTTAATTTAGTGGTTTGGATCGTAACCTTTTTCAGGTTTACGCATTTATAAAATGCTTTTGCCCCTATCTTCTCGATATCTGCTCCGATCACGACCGTTTTCAGTTTTTTATTGCCGGCAAATGCTTTTTCCGCAATTGCTGTCACTTTATAGTTCACACCATCCACTTTTACCGTCTTCGGAATTACAACCGTTTTTGCTTTCTTTTTGGCTGCACTCTTTGTCAGTTCGACTTCCGGTATTTTTCCGGAAGTGTCGGTTACTTTGTAGGTGTCGCCTTTTTTTGACGCAATCTTCGTTCCTGCTGTCTCCGGTGCTTTGGTTTCGCCCGGTGCAATGACGGATTTGTCGCTTGGTGCCGGGGTCGCGGCAGCTTTGTTGCCCTCTGACGGATTGGCCGAAGGGGTACTTCCCGGATTCGTGCCTGCCGGCGTAACGGACGGACTTGCTGCCGGGGTCGCAGACGGGCTTGCCGCTGGCGTCATTGATGGGGTTGCCGACGGACTCGCCGTTGGCGTCGCAGTTGGTGTCGGGGTTGGAGTGGCTTTGATCGTATAGGTCACTTCGATCACTGCGTCGCCCATTGTCACAGATGCTTTGATCGTTCCTACACTCGTCAGATCGGTTGTTGGTTCGCCGTCTTTTGTGTAGACGATTTTCGCATTGACGTCTGCCTCGCCCCAACCATCACTATATGTCTTATTTAAAACGGCTTTGTGTTCTTTTCCATCATATGTCGCATCTTCTGCCGTCAATGTCATCGTTACCGTGTGTGAAGGATCTGCTTTACATACACCTGTCAACACGTTATCTTCAACTGTATAATCCAATTCATGAGATGGGGTATCGAACAGTTCGGTATTGGAATATGCCTTGATACATCCCTGATAACCGCTGTATACCGTGCCATGGGAAGTATCCGGCACCGGAACCGCATCTTTTTCTGCGTCATTGTCAATGTTCTGATACCAGTACTGGCTTCCGTCCGTCACGCCCCGGTTTAAGAGGCTGCACACTTCACCGGACGCAAACTGCGCTGCTGTCTTTGCAATCTCTCCGGACTCCACTTCTGCCTGATAATACACATTTTCCAGTTTACTCTGTGAAAAATCCTGTGCAATCGGATAGCTGACTCCTTCTCCGCTAAATGTGACATCACTTGCTTTTTCTTTTTGGGGCGGGTACTTTTGCTCTCTGACATTTGCTTGGTGGGCGCTCCGCACACGTCACAAACTTGTTTTTTCTTTTTGGCGGGTGCTTTTGTTCTCTGACGTTTGCTTGGTGGGTGCTCCGCACACGTCACAAACTTGCTTTTTCTTTTGGGCGGGTACTTTTGTTCTCTGACGTTTGCTTGGTGGGCGCTCCGCACACGTCACAAACTTGCTTTTTCTT
>ERZ827181.2282-NODE-2282-length-17061-cov-5.267553_pt1 | contig 17061 bp, 15 predicted proteins | sample MGYA00519778_ERZ827181 | MGnify/ENA primary metagenome ERZ827181 (study PRJEB31778, sample SAMEA3449273) | human gut metagenome | biome: human gut; feature: human-associated habitat; material: faeces | place: United Kingdom | collected 2010/2012 ...
TGCTTCTATTATTAGTATTCTGTTACAAGGTTGAAGTCGTGTAAGCGTGGGTTTGGGTATATAGTATCTTTAACTTTGGGAAACTCCTATTTTACAACCGGATGGATGGTAAACGAGCCGGTCACGGTCAGAGGCTCAGAGCAGCGAAACTGCAAAGAGATATTGGAAGCAAACGGAAAATAAAACGAAAAGGAACCGTTGCAGGAAAGCGGCGCATTTTCTATCGAGCTCTGGGAAAAGTTGGCATACAGCAGCTCAGCGGAGGTGGCAATATACGGGATGATGCCCATAAATACGTTGGCAGGCGCCGAGACACACTGTATATCATAGGAAAACGTATACAAAAAAGCGGGCTGTAAGAGTATGAGGGTATCGTTGTCAGGGGAAAGAGAAATATCGTCCCCGCGAATCTGGTAGACGGAAAAGGATAGAAACTCTTCATGCTCGTAGGCTCTGGGAATCACGTTGAACTGCGCAAAGGATGTGGGAATGTCGGAAGCGCCAGTAGGGCCAGTTGCGCCGGTAGGGCCAGTAGGGCCAGTCGCCCCCGTAATGCCAACGCCGGTAGGGCCAGTTGCGCCGGTAGCGCCGGTAGGGCCAGTTGCGCCGGTAGCGCCTGTCGCCCCTGTAACGCCCGTACCAGTGGGGCCAGTTGCACCGGTGGGGCCAGTAGGGCCAGTCGCCCCCGTAATGCCAACGCCGGTAGGGCCTGCTGCGCCATTAGGACCGGTAGGGCCCGTCGCCCCCGTAACGCCCGTACCGGTGGGGCCAGTTGCGCCGGTAGCACCAGCTGGGCCAGCAGGACCCGTTGCCCCAGTAGGGCCTGGGGGAGGACAGCAGCAGGGAGGACATCCTGGAGGGTAGCAACCGAAACGCATGGGCATGCTCCTTTCAAATAAACTGTGATATGCTATGCCAAAATAGAAGGGAATGTGAGAAATTGCCACATTCTTGCAAGCGGTGGACAAAAACTGACAAACCATTGTGCTATACTGGGCCGAGACAGAAAGGAAACGGGAACAAACGATGACACATGAGCCGTATTTGATAGAAGCGCCCCTGGCCGATACCCTCGTGCTATTGATCCATGGCATCACGGGCAGCCCGCATCAATTTGATGCATTGGCCCGGCATCTGTATGCCGAGGGCATTTCGGTGCAGTCCTTGTTGCTGCCGGGGCATGGAAGCACGGCCAAGGCGTTTGCACAGTCCGGCCGCCTAGAGTGGGAGCGGTCAGTAAACAGGGCGGTGCGGCATGCGCTGCTGCGGTATAAAAACGTCGTGTTGGTAGGCCACTCTATGGGATGCCTGCTGGCCATCAATGCATACCATACGCTGCCGGAAAAACACGCCATCCGGGGCCTGGTGCTGCTGGCGCCGCCGCTGCGTATACACCTGACGAGCGAATGCATCCGGAAAAACCTAAAATCCGCGATAAGCCGACAGGCGGAGGAGGCGGCCGGGGAAGCGTACAACAGCGTAGAAAAGGGCAGAGCCTTGGGCTATATGCGCTGGCTGCCGCGCTATATGGATGTGCTGAAAATGGCGAGCAAGGCCAGGCGGCAAATAGAGGGATTGAGGGTGCCGGTACTTGCGGTGCATTCCCAAGGAGATGAGATTGTCAGCATAAAAAGCGTACAGGAGCTGCAGCGCAGACTGCCCGAAACACAGGTGCTGATGCTGCCCCATTCTACGCATTTTCTGTATACGGAAGAGGATGCCCAGCTGCTCAGAGGGCAGGCCGCGGCCTTTATTGGCCGATGCACAGCGCAAACAGACGCTTGACAACCGGCGGCCGGTTTGCTATGGTATAGAAAAATAAGCTTAAAACCGATGAAGCAGAAGAGTACGCAAAGACAGCGCATCTGAAGAGAGCCGCCGGCGGTGGAATGGCGGTGTTGGGCGCTTTGCCGAATGGGCTGCCAAGGGCGGTGCGAACGGCCGGACGGCTGAGTAGCATGCGACGGGCTTTTCCCCCGTTACCAAGGAAACACAGCTGCCAGGCTGTGAATGGAGCGGACGCTATGGCGTCAATTTGGGTGGTACCGCAGAAGCAAGAGGCTTTTGTCCCAAGAGGGGCAAGGGCTTTTTTTATTTGCGTGGCACGATACAAACCGAGGAAAAAGAAAGGAGCAAAATACCATGAGCAAAATTCCGCACAGATTCTTTTTGAGCGAAGAGGAGATGCCCAAACAGTGGTACAATCTGCGCGCTGATATGAAACAGCTGCCCGATCCTATGCTGAATCCCCAAACGCTGGAGCCGGCCAAGGAAGAGGACTTGTATCCTGTTTTCTGCAAGGAGCTGGCCAAGCAAGAGCTGGATAATACGATCCGCTATGTGGATATTCCGGAAGAGATCCAGGAAATGTATAAGATCTACCGCCCGTCGCCGTTGATCCGCGCCTATAACCTGGAAAAGGCATTGGATACGCCGGCCAAGATCTATTATAAGTTTGAGGGCAACAATACCTCCGGCAGCCATAAGCTGAACAGCGCCATCGCCCAGGCGTATTATGCCAAGGAGCAGGGCCTGAAAAGCCTGACCACCGAAACCGGAGCGGGCCAGTGGGGCACGGCGCTGGCGGAGGCGTGTTCGTATTTTGGCATGGATCTAACGGTGTTCATGGTCAAGGGCTCCTACGAGCAAAAGCCGTTCCGCAAGGCCATCATGCAGACGTTTGATGCCGAGGTCATCCCCAGCCCCAGCAGCACCACCGAAATTGGCCGCAAAATTTTGGCGGAAAAACCAAATACCACCGGCAGCCTGGGCTGCGCGATTTCCGAGGCTGTGGAAAAGGCAGTAACAAGCGATAGCTGCCGCTATGTGCTGGGCTCGGTGCTCAATCAGGTGGTATTGCATCAATCCATCATCGGCCTGGAAAGCAAAAAAGCGATGGAGATGCTGGGCGAATACCCGGATATCATCATCGGCTGTGCAGGCGGCGGCTCGAATTTGGCAGGGCTGATCGCGCCGTTTATGCAGGATAAGCTGCTAGGCAAGGCGAACCCGCGCATCATCGCCGTGGAGCCAGCCTCCTGCCCGTCGTTAACGCGCGGCAGATATGCGTATGACTACTGCGATACCGGCAAGATTACGCCGATGGCGCGTATGTATACCCTGGGCAGCGGGTTTATCCCCTCTGCCAGCCATGCAGGCGGGCTGAGATACCATGGCATGAGCCCCATCCTTTCCAAGCTGTATCACGATGGGTATATGGAAGCGGTTTCCGTGGAGCAAACCAAGGTATTTGAGGCGGCCGTCTACTTTGCCAAGAAAGAGACCATCCTGCCGGCGCCGGAATCCTCCCATGCCATCCGTGCGGCCATTGACGAAGCGCTCAAGTGCAAGGAAAGCGGCGAGCAAAAGACCATTTTGTTTGGCCTGACGGGCACCGGCTATTTTGATATGACGGCATATACCTCTTTCCATGAAGGTACGATGACCGATTATATCCCCACGGATGAGGAATTGCAGCGCGGCTTTGACAGCCTGCCGGACATTCCGCAGAACCGGGGCTAAGACAGAATACGCATACAAAAGGGCCTCCTGAAGGGGGCTCTTTTTGCAAGAGGGGAAACTTTTTCTCCCCATATTGACTTTTTGTTCCCATACGGCCTACAATGAGTCCATGAAGAAGAGTGGACTTTATGAAAAAGGGGTGTGTGGAACATGAAAACCAGGACATTGGGACGCTGCGGGCTGATGGCCAGCGAAGTGGGGCTGGGCTGTGAGCATTTGCAGGGGCTGCCGTATGAACAGGTCAAAAGCGTGATCGACGCGGCCCTGGCCGGCGGTGTCAACATCATGGACGTGTTTATGAGCGAGCCGGAGGTGCGCAGCAACATCGGCAAGGCGTTAAAGGGCCGCCGGGAGCAGGTGATTTTGCAAGGGCATATCGGGGCGGCCTGGCTCAACGGGCAGTATACCCGCACGCGCAACATCGAGCACTGCAAGACATTTTTTGAGGACTTTATGAAGCGCTTGGATACCGATTATGTGGATATCGGCATGATCCATTTTGTTGATACCGAAGAGGACTATAAGGGCGTGTTTGAATCGGAGGTCATCGAATATGCCAAGCAGCTCAAGGCCGAAGGAAAGATCAAGGCCATCGGGATGAGCTCGCACAACCCTGGCATTGCGGAGCGCGCTGTGAAAACCGGAATCATTGACGTGCTGATGTTCAGCATCAACCCGGTCTATGATCTGATGCCGGAGGGCGTGGTCATCGACGATCTGACAAATATGGAAACCTACCAACAGCGTGATTGGAGCGGGATCCACCCAGACCGCGAGCAGCTGTATAAAACCTGCGAATCCATGGGCGTAGGCATCACGGTGATGAAGAGCCTGGCGGCGGGCAATCTGCTGAAAGCGGAAACGTCGCCCTTTGGCATGGCGCTGACGCCGGTACAGTGCATCCAGTATGTATTGACGCGCCCGGCCGTAGCCAGCGCCTTGGTGGGCTGCAAGACACCGGAGGATGTGAAGGCCGCGCTGGCGTATGAAACGGCCAGCGACGAGGAAAAGGACTATACGGAGGTGCTGAGCCATACGCCGAAGTATTCGCTCAAGGGCAAGTGCATGTACTGCAACCACTGCCTGCCGTGCCCATCCAAGATCGACATTGCACAGGTCAACAAATACCTGGATCTGGCGCTGCTGGAGGATACGGTGCCGGATACCGTCAAGGCGCATTACGACGGCATGGCCACCCATGCTTCGGACTGCATCGGCTGCGGCAGCTGCGAGAAGAACTGCCCGTTCTCGGTTGCGGTTATCGAGCGCATGCAGAAGGCCAAAGAGGTATTTGGTCAATAAGGCAATAAAAGAAAAAAGGGCCTTTTGGGCCCTTTTTCCTTTATAATAGAGGAAAGCTGGAAAAAGAGCTTCCTCATAAAACAGCGGAAAGGAAGATGGCAATGAAGCGCGGGCTTGGCAAAGCCTCTTAAAATACAAAATTTTAGGAGGCAAAACAATGATTTTTCAGAAAAAGGATATGGATACATGGGACAGGGCGGAGATATTCTGCCATTTTATCGACGAGCTTCGCTGCGTGATGAGCATGACGGTGGAACTGGACGTCACGGCATTTGTAAATGCGCTTAAAAAAAGAGGTTGTTCATTTTATCCTTCGATGCTGTGGGTGGTAAGCGCGGCGGTAAACCAGCGGGAAGAATTGCGTATGGGGTACAATGCACAGGGCGAGGCAGGCACATGGACATTTGTTTCGCCGTATTACGCGCATTTTCATAAGGAAGACGAGCGTTTTGTGAAACTGGTTACAGTTTACAGCCCGTGCTTCGAGACGTTTTACCAGCGGTTTTGCGAGGATAAACGCCGCTTTGCCACGTACAGGGGATTTGAGCAGACAGAGATCCCACCCAATACCTTTGATGTATCCTGCCTGCCATGGACGCATTACCGCAGCTTTGACATGCATGTTTTCGATAAGGGCACTTACCTGGCACCCGTGATTACCTGGGGCCGGTACCTAGAAAAAGAGGGGCGGCTGATGCTGCCTCTGTCGTTGAATCTGCACCATGCTGCAGGGGATGGCTACCATCTCTGCCGATTTTTTTCCGATGTGGAGACATGGATGCAGGCTTTGAGCTAAAAGAAAAACAACGCCCGGAGAAACGGGCGTTGTTTGTTTTATGGATTCCGTTACATCGCCTGATGGAAGGTACGGCTGATGACCTCTTCCTGCTGTTCGCGGGTTAGGCGGTTGAAGTTGACTGCATAGCCGGAAACACGGATGGTCAGCGTGGGATACTTATCGGGATGGTCCATCGCGTCGATGAGGGTTTCGCGGTTCAAAACGTTGACGTTCAGATGATGCGCGCCTTGCACAAAGTAGCCGTCCAGGATGGCAACGAGGTTGTTTTCCCGCTGCGCTTCATCCTTACCCAACGCCTGCGGCACGATGGAGAAGGTGTTGGAAACGCCGTCCTGGCACACATCGCGGTAAGGAATTTTGGCCACAGAATTCAGCGAAGCCAGCGCGCCGTGGATATCGCGGCCGTGCATCGGGTTGGCGCCCGGCGCCAGCGGCTCGCCGGCCTTGCGGCCATCCGGCGTGGTGCCGGTCTTTTTGCCATACATCACGTTGCTGGTGATGGTCAGCGCGGACAGAGTATGGATGGCGTCACGGTACAGCGGATGCTTTTTCAATTCCTCCGAGAACTTGGTTACGACCTGCACGGCCAGATCGTCCACCTGGTCGTCGTCGTTGCCGTATTTGGGGAAATCGCCCACGGTCTCAAAATCCACCGCCACGCCGTTTTCATCACGGATCGGCTTTACCTTAGCATACTTGATGGCGGACAGGGAATCCACCGCTACGGACAGGCCGGCGATACCAAAGGCGGTCAGGCGCTCTACATCGGTATCGTGCAGCGCCATCTGGCTGGCCTCGTAGGCGTATTTATCGTGCATATAATGGATGATATTGACGGTGTCCACATACAGCTCCGCTACATATTCCAGCACCTTGTAATAGTTTTTCAGCACCTTGTTGAAATCCAGCACATCGTCGGTGATGGGCTCAATGCCCGGCACCACAAGATCGCCCTTCTTTTCGTCTATGCCGCCGTTGATGGCATATAAGAGGGACTTGGCCAAATTGCAGCGTGCACCAAAGAACTGCATCTGCTTACCGACCTTCATTGCAGAGACGCAGCAGGCAATGGCGTAATCATCGCCGTAAATCGGGCGCATGACGTCGTCGTTTTCATACTGGATGGAATCGGTGGCAATGGAGATCTTCGCGCAGTATTGCTTGAACGCCTCCGGCAGATGCTCGCTCCACAAGACGGTAAGATTGGGCTCTGGCGCGGTGCCGAGGTTGATGAGGGTATGCAGATAGCGGAAGGAGTTTTTCGTAACAAGCGATTTGCCGTTGATGCCGATGCCGCCGATGGATTCGGTGACCCAGGTGGGGTCGCCGCCAAACAGCTCGTTGTACTCCGGCGTGCGCAGATGGCGCACCAGGCGCAGCTTGATGATGAATTGGTCGACCAATTCCTGCGCTTCTGCTTCGGTGATAAGCCCATTGTCCAAATCGCGCTGTATATAGATATCCAAGAACGTAGAGGTGCGGCCGAGGCTGGTGGCGGCGCCGTTGTTTTCCTTGATGCCGGCCAGGTACGCAAAGTATACGGCCTGGAACGCCTCCCGCGCATTGCCGGCGGGCTGGGAAAGATCCACGCCGTATTTCAGAGCCATGGACTTGATCTCGCCCAGGGCACGGATCTGCATGGAAACCTCTTCGCGGGCGCGGATACGGTCTTCTGTCATCGGGCCGTCCAGCGCATCCAGATCCTTTTTCTTTTCCGCTACAAGCCGATCCAGCCCATACAGCGCCACACGGCGGTAGTCGCCGATGATGCGGCCGCGGCCGTAAGCATCCGGCAGGCCGGTCAAAAGCCCGGCGTGGCGCGCTACGCGGGTGCGCTTGGGGTAGGCGTCAAACACGCCTTCGTTGTGCGTTTTGCGGTATTCGGAAAAATGCGCTTCGATGGTGGGGTCCAGCTGATAGCCGTATTGCTCCAGCGAGCTCTTTGCCATGCGCATGCCGCCGTAGAGATTGACGATGCGCTTGAGCGGCGCGTCGGTTTGCAAGCCGACAACGACCTCGTTTTCCTTGTCGATATAGCCGGGGGCAAAGTTGTCGATGCCGGAGATGATCTTGGTTTCGACATCCAGCACGCCGCCGTTTTTCATTTCTTGGCGCAAAAGGTCTTCGCACTTACCCCATACCTTTTTTGTCTTTTCGGTGGGCGGCTGCAAAAACGAATCGTCGCCGGTGTACTGGGTATAGTTCTTCTGGATAAAGTTGCGGACATTGATTTCATCCTGCCAAACGCCAGGTGCAAATCCTTTCCATTGTTCCATGAGATTACCTCCTTTACGTTGAGGGAAATTGGGGGAAAAATTCTTCCTGCAGCTGCGCGGCCTTCTCCTGATCCATTGCCGGAACGCCGGAAAGGGAATAGGGCAGCTGCATGGTCTCGTATTTGTGTACGCCCAGCAGATGATAGGGCAAAAGCTCTACCCGTTGCACATGCTGCAAAGAATCCACAAAGCGCTTTAGCTGGGCCAGGTGCGCGCGGCCGTCCGTGAGCCCCGGCACCAGGACATGGCGAACCCAAAGCGGAACACCAAGGCGCTGGGCTTCGCCCAGAAAAGCCTGGGTTTGGTCCATAGGCTGGCCCGTCATATCCAGATAGCCGCTCTCTGTGACGTGCTTGACATCGTAGAGGATCAGGTCGGTATGGCGCAGGATCTCAGTATAGTCTCCCAAACCTACGCCTGCCGTATCCAGACAGGTGTGGATGTGCTCCTGTTTTAACAGCCGCAGCATTTCCAACAGGAACTCCGGCTGCAAAAGCGGCTCGCCGCCGGAAAAGGTGACCCCGCCGCCGCTGCGTGCAAAATAGGGCTTAAAACGGCGGATCTTTTGCATCAGCGCTTCCGGCGTCATCTGTTCGCCGCAGGATAGCTGCCAGGTATCCGGGTTATGGCAAAACCGGCACCTGAGCCGGCACCCCTGCAAAAAGACGACGGTACGGATGCCGGGGCCGTCTACCAAGCCCATGGATTCGATGGAATGAACAGCGCCTTTCATAGCCAGCCTCCTTTTTGCGGGGAAATAGAAAAAGCCACACCCCTAGGCATAGTGTGCCCAGACGGTCGGCCCCTACAAGATCATACTCCATGTGGTGTACTCCACAAACTCCGTCAGTCATACGATCTATGTTTAACATACACAATCGATAAGAGCTTGTCAAGCGAAAAAAAGAAAAAGTTTTTTGCTTTTTAGTGGGTTGTAGGCTCATGTTGCGAGAGGGGGGAAGCCGCCCTCCAAAATGGCGCGCTGTGCTTTAGAGCAAGCCGCGCGTTTGCAGCGCTGCCCGCAAATCGGCGCCATAGGGCAGACACAGCCCATGCAGGCCGGCCGCCTCAGCGGCTTGGATATTGGCGGGCATGTCGTCGATGAAAAGGGAATCGCCCGCATGTAGCTGATAACGCTGCAAAAGCAGCCGGTAAATTTTCGGGTCTGGCTTTGTGCAGTGCTCGTAGCAGGAAATGACGCGGCCATCGAACAGGCGGAAAAAATCATAGCGGGCAAGCACGGTTTCCCAGGCTTCTTTATGGAAATTGGATAGGAGATACAGCGCATACCCGCTGCGCTTTAATTCTTGTGCGATGGCAACATTCTGCTCTAGCGGGGTCAGCATGTGTGTCCAGTTCTCCAAAACGAAAGCGATTTCATCCCGGCAGCGGGGATGCTTGTTTGCCAAGGCAAGGATGGCGTCGTTTGTCATCATGGTACCCATATCCAAGGCCACCCATTCCGCACTACCAAAGACCATGGCCATCAAGTCGTCCACAACGGAGGGAGCGAAGTGTTTTTGCAAAAAGGCTTGTGGCTGAAAGGCCAGAAGGACGTTTCCGATGTCGAAAATGATATGTTTCATGGCAGCTCTCCCTTTTTTCAGAACTAAGACCTACTATAAATGCTTTTATAGAGCAAGGCAAACAAAAAAGGCCGCGGCTGTGCCGCGACCCTTGGTGTACGGAAAAAATCAATCCAATTTATCCAATGCGATGCTGTATTGGCTTTCGGAGGCGATCTTGTGCTCGGCCTTGTTCATATACTGCTTTACGCTGGCCGAAGCCTTGGCGATGGGCTGCAGGGTGCCTGCGCCGGCTACGCAGCCGCCGGGGCATCCCATGCCTTCCAGCAGATAACCGTCGTATTTGCCGGCCTTGGCCAGCATAAGCATCCGCTTGCAGTCGTGCAGGCCCTGGGCGGATTGAACCTTGACCTCGCGGTCCGGATCGATCTGCTTGATGCAGTCCGCCACGGCCTGGGCAACGCCGCCGCCCACGGCAAACCCGCGGCCCGCTGCGGTGGAGTCGGTAAACGGCTCGCCAGGCTCTACCTCGGCAAAGTTGATGCCCTTGGCCTGGAACATGCCCATCAATTCTTCAAAGGTCAGCACGAAGTCTACATCGCTTCGGATGGTGCGCCGGCTGGCCTCCAGCTTTTTGGCAGCGCACGGGCCGATGAAGGCCACGCGGCAGTTTTTATGCTCTTTTTTCATCAGGCGGGCCGTCAGCACCATGGGCGTCAGCGCCATGGAGATGTACGGGGCCAGGGTGGGGAAGAGCTTTTTGGCCATCACAGACCAGGAGGGGCAGCAGGAAGTTGCCATAAAGGGCTGTTTTTCCGGCACCTTCTCCATAAAGTCGTGGGCTTCTTCTATGGTACACAGGTCTGCGCCGATGGCCACTTCCACCACATCGTCAAAGCCGAGCATCTTCATGGCGGGCTTTACCTTTTCCGGCGTCAATTCGGGGCCGAATTGGTTGACAAACGCCGGCGCTACGATGGCAATGACGCGGTCTCCGCGGTTGATGGAATGGATAAGCTGGAAGATCTGGCTTTTGTCCGCAATGGCGCCAAAGGGACAGTTTACCAGGCACATGCCACAGGATACGCACTTGTCGTAATCGATCTTGGCACAGCCGTTTTCATCCGAGCCGATGGCGTCCATGCCGCAGGCTTTGGCGCAGGGCCGCTCCATTTTCAAAATGGCGCCGTAGGGGCACACATCCTTACAGCGGCCGCATTTGATGCATTTTTCCTGGTCGATTACGGATTTGCCGTTGACCAGGCTGATCGCCTTTTTCGGGCAGACCTCCACACAGGGATGCGCCAGGCAGCCCTGGCACATATCCGAAACGTGGAAGGATTTTTCCGGACATTTGTTGCACGCAAACTTGATGATATTCACCAGCGGCGGATCATAGTATTTGTCCGCAATGGCGCTTTCTACGATGCCGTCGGAAACGGGGGCATGCTCGTCCAGCGGGCGGAGGGGCAGGCCGATGGCCAGACGCAGCCTTTCGCCGACGATGGCGCGTTCCAAAAAGATGCTCTCGCGGTGCATGGCAACCTCGCCGGGCACGATTTTGTACGGCAGTTCTTCTATGCGGCTATAATCGCCTCCTTCGTAGGCCAAACGCGCTACTTCGGTAAAGACTTTTCGACGTATATCCGTCACGGAAGAATAGATTCCTCTCATGGCAATGCTCCTTACATATATATTTAGAATCGTTACTTTCGCGCCTATTGTAGCATTGACTTTGTGCTTTTACAATCAAAGTTTGTTAAAAAGTTATCAAAACGTGAAAAATTTTTTGAAAAATGTCCTAAATGAGACACGTAGATGGGTGTAAGGCACAGGAATTTAGGGAACAATGGGAGCAAAGGAGGCGGATTGCCTATGAGGATTCCTAAGCATATTGGCATCATTCCGGATGGAAACCGGCGCTGGGCCGTGCAGCACGGGCTGCAAAAGCAGGAAGGATACAGCTACGGGCTGGCGCCGGGCTTGGCGCTGTTTCGGCAGGCGGCGGCATACGGCATTGAGGAGATCAGCTATTACGGCTTTACGGTGGAAAACTGCAAACGGCCCAAAACGCAGCAGCAAGCGTTTCAAAAGGCATGCGTAGATGCGGTGGAGATGCTCAAAGGAGAGGCGGCCGGCCTGCGGGTGGTGGGCAATACGCAATCGGATTGCTTTCCCAAAGCGCTGCTGCCGTATACAGAGCGTACATACCTTGGCCACGGCAGCGGCACGCGAGTCAATTTTTTGGTGAATTACGGCTGGGAATGGGATCTATTCGACGGCACAAAGGACAAGCGCGCCTGGCATTCCAGGGATGTTTCACGCATAGATCTTGTCATCCGCTGGGGCGGCATGCGGCGGCTTTCCGGCTTTTTGCCGGTCCAATGCGTGTATGCGGATTTTTATGTGGTGGATGCGCTATGGCCGGATTTTGCCCCACAGCATCTGGAAGAGGCCCTGGCCTGGTACGATCGGCAGGATGTGACCCTGGGCGGATAATTTTACATTGAAAACAGCACGTAGGTGTGATACGGTAACGATATAGAAACCATCAAGACGCATGAGGGAGCCTTATGCGCCTTTGTTATGGTAGAGGGAGTTTTGTTGGGGGCGGTTTTATGCAAGAAAGAGAGCGGTTCAGCTCGCGGCTGGGATTTATCCTGATTTCGGCAGGCTGCGCCATCGGGCTGGGCAACGTATGGCGGTTTCCCTATATTGTAGGGCAAAACGGCGGCGCGGCGTTTATTTTGATCTACCTGTTTTTTCTGGTGATCCTTGGCATTCCCATCATGACGATGGAGTTTTCCGTAGGCCGGGCCAGCCGGAAGAGCGTGGCCAGCTCATTTAAGGCGCTGGAGCCGCCGGGCACAAAGTGGCATTGGTATAGCTATTTTGGCATGGCGGGCAACTATCTTTTGATGATGTTTTATACGGTGATCTCCGGCTGGATCCTAGCGTATATCTTCAAGATGATCCGCGGGGATTTTGCCGGGATGACGGCTGAAGGCGTCAAGGCGCAGTTTGACGGGCTGGTGGCGGATCCCTGGGTGCAGGTGCTGTGCCTGGCGATCGTCATTCTGCTGGGCTTTGGCATCTGCTCGCTGGGGCTGAAAAACGGGGTAGAGCGCATCACCAAAAAGATGATGGTGCTGCTCATTGTGCTGATGGTGGTGCTGGCGGTGCGCTCCATTACGCTGGAAGGGGCCGGCGAAGGGCTTCGCTATTATCTGGTGCCGGATTTTAGCAAGATCGCAGAGCGCGGCATCGGCACGGTGCTGTTTGAGGCCATGGGGCAGGCGTTTTTCACGCTTTCCATCGGCATGGGCAGCATGGCCATCTTTGGCAGCTATATGGATAAGGACCGGAAGATACTGGGCGAATCCATCAGCATTACGGCGCTGGATACCTTTGTGGCGGTGATGGCAGGCCTCATTATCCTGCCGGCCTGCTCTGCTACCGGCGTGCCGATGGATTCCGGCCCGTCGCTGATCTTTGTGACGCTGCCAAATATCTTTAACGCCATGCCGCTGGGCCAGGTATGGGGTGCGTTGTTCTTTGTGTTTATGCTGTTTGCCGCGCAGAGCACGCTGGTCGCGGTGTTTGAAAATATCATCTCCTTTGCCATGGATCTTTGGGGCTGGAGCCGGAAAAAGGCATGCCTGGTAAATATCGGGCTGATCTTCCTGCTTTCGCTGCCGGCGCTTTTGGGCGGCAATCTGTGGCAGGCGTTCCAGCCGTTGGGCATGGCGATTTCGGATTTTGAAGATTTCCTTGTAAGCAACAATATTTTGCCGCTGGGTTCGCTGGTATATGTGATGTTTTGCGTATCCAAGCGAGGCTGGGGCTGGAAAAACTTTTTGCAGGAGGCCAATACGGGGAAGGGACGCAGCTTTTCTTCGCGCATTTACCTGTATGCCAAATATGTGATCCCCGTCATCGTGCTGTATATCTTTATACAGGGATACATCGTAAAGTTCTTCCTGCCGGCAGGCTGAGCGCATAGAGAAAAACCGACCCTGGGGTCGGTTTTTTTCTTTGCAAACGTGCCTTGGCTCCGTATAATGGAGGCTATGGGAAAAGAGGTTTTCTCAATGGGAAAGAGGACAAGCGCAGCCAGAGCCGCCTTTGGATATACCATCCCGGTGCTGGCGGGGTATGTATGCTTGGGCGCGGCCTATGGGCTATTGATGCAGGCCAAGGGCTTGGGATGGGGATGGACGCTGGCCATCAGCCTATTTACCTATGCGGGCAGCCTGCAATTTGTCATGATCGGCCTTTTAACCAGCGCATTTGAGCCGGTATATGCATTTTTGCTGGCGCTGATGGTCAACGCACGCCATCTGTTTTACGGCATCTCGATGCTGGGGCGCTTTCAGGGCATGGGCTGGAAAAAATGGCTGCTGGTATTTGGGCTGACAGACGAAACCTTTTCCATCCACTGCGCCGCCAAAGAGCCGGCAGGGGTGGACCGGGGATGGTTTATGCTGTGCGTTTCGCTGCTGGATCACAGCTACTGGATGCTGGGCTCGCTGATCGGCTGCCTTGCGGGCGGGTTGTTTGCCTTTGATACAACCGGCATTGATTTTGTGATGACGGCGCTGTTTGTCGTCATCTTTTTGGATCAGTGGAAGCAGCAGAAAAACCACGGCCCGGCGCTGGTGGGCCTGGGGGCCTCGGCGCTGTGCCTTTTGGCGTTTGGGCCAGATGGCTTTTTGCTGCCTGCCATGGCGCTGATCGTGGCGGGCATTACGCTGTGCCGCGGCAGATGGGAGGAAAGCGCATGACGACCTTGCAAATCGGAATTACGGTGGCAGCTTGTACGCTGGCCACCATACTGACGCGGTTTCTGCCGTTTTGGCTGTTTCCAGAAGGGCGGGAAACGCCCGCATACATCCGCTATCTGGGCACGGTGCTGCCGTATGCGGTGATGGCGATGCTGGTGGTGTACTGCCTAAAGGGCGCTACGCCGCTTTACGATCCGTATGGGCTGCCAGAGCTGATCGGCGTGCTGGCCACGGCAGGGCTGCACCTTTATAAGCGCAATACGCTGATCAGCATTGCGGGCGGCACCGCTGTGTATATGCTGATGGTGCAGTGTGTATTTGTATAAAGATAAAAGGACGGCAGCGCCGTCCTTTTTTGATTGCATCAGATTTGCTTTTGCAGGGTATACAGGAAATTTGGGTCCGCCATAAAGGGGCGGGCAAAGCCGAAAAGGGAGACGCGGCTATGCTGATAGATGGGCAGGATATCCTGCATAGAGCGCAGCCCGCCGGTGAGAATTACAGGGGTATCCACCAGGCCAGCCAAACGCACGGCAGCATCCTTGTAGTAAGCGCGCTCATCCGGGGTATGGGAGCGCCAGCCCAGGCCGCTGATCTCGATGGCGTCTATGCCGGCCTCTGCCAAGGCCTGGCCCATGGGCAAAAACTCTTCGACGGTGAGCCCGCCCGGCATTTCGTCCGAGGAGTTGATCTTGATCCATACGGGGTAATCCGGGCCAACGGCCTTGCGGATGGCATGGTAGACTTCCAGCACGATGCGCAGGCGGTTTTCCACCGAGCCGCCATACTCATCTGTGCGCCGGTTGAAGATGGGAGAGATGAAATGGGAGAGCAGGTAGCCGTGGGCACAATGGATCTGCACGCCGTCAAACCCAGCCTTTTTCACGCGCACGGCCGCGTCTGCAAAAAGCTGGACAACGGCGCGGATGTCGTCTTTGGTCATCTCTTGAGGCGTCAGCCCACTGGTGGGATGTACGAGAGCGGAGGGCCCCAGGATGCGGGCAGAGTCGGGGTATCCTTGGCTGTGCGAGCTGCCATGCACGATCTGCATGAAGATCTTGGAACCCAGCGCATGCACGGCGTCCACAACCTTTTGGTAATCGGGGATCATGTCATCGCAATAGATGCCGAGCTGGTTTTTGGCGGGCTGCTCGTAATCGGCAATGTAGGTATAGCTGGTTAAAATGGTGCCGACGCCGCCGCGCGCCAGATCTTGGTACAGGGAGAGGATTTTGTCGGTAGGCCGCCCATCCTCTGTGGCGGCGCCTTCATAGGTGGCGGAGCGGAGAAAATGGTTTTTGGCCTCCAAGGTACCGATGCGGACAGGATCAAACAGATTCATAACACAAGGCTCCTTTCCGAAAAGAGATAGACAATCGAATACTTACAGTATACGCCAACCCCGGCATTTTTGCACGGTGCGAAAAGGAGCGGATATTGGCGAAAACAAGCCGTTTCCCGGGAAAAGAAAAGGCCGGGCAAAAAGCCCGGCCCCGCATAGGCGGAAAGATCATTCAAAACTCATCTGTGTTTTATCGCCGATGGTAACAGTGGCGGTGTTTTCCTGGCCGTCGCGCACATAGGTGAGGGTGATGGTATCGCCGATATTCTTGCTCTCCATCAGCTGGATCATCTCATCCATCGAGCCGATGGCTTGGCCATCCAGCTTGGTGATGATATCGCCCACCTCTAGCCCCGCCTTTTCGGCCGGGCCACCCTTGCTGACACTGGCCACATAGATGCCGTTTTCCACGTTATAGGCCTGCTTGCCCTGTTCGGTCAGCGAGCTGCCCATGATGCCGATGCCGCTGCGCGGTACCTGCTGGCCTTGGGCGAGCTGCTCTAGCACAGGGGAGGCCACGTCGGAGGGGATGGCAAAGCCGATGCCCTCGATGCTGGTGGTTTCGCCGGTGACGGTGGAAAGCATGGATTTCCGGGTAATGATGCCGACCAATTCGCCGTTGGCATTGAACATGGGGCCGCCGGAGTTGCCCGGGTTGACGGCCGCATCCGTCTGGATAAAGGTCTGGGTAGCGCTATTGAGCACCATTTCACGGTTCAGGCCGCTGACAATGCCGCTGGAAACGCTGTTGGCAAACAGGCCGTTGTACGGGCTGCCGATGACAAAGACCGTATCGCCCAGCCTTAGGCTGCTGGAAGAGCCGAACTTGACGGGCGTAAGGCCGGTCTTGTCGATTTTCAAAATGGCAAGATCGCTGTAAGAATCCGTGGCAACGACCTCTGCCTCGTACTGCTGTTCATCGCCGTTTAGGGTTACATAAATGCGGCCGGCGCCCTCTACGACGTGGTTGTTGGTGGCGATGAGGCCATCGGCAGAGTACACAAAGCCGGAGCCATAGCCGCTGGCCACCTCTGTACCGGCGCGCTGGGCGTATTGGGTGGTGGTGATGGAGACAACGCTAGGCATGACAGAATCGATGACATCCGCCAAATTCGATGAGCCCGTGTTGGGCGTGGTGGACTGCCCATTGTTCGGCGTAGCCGTAGCGGACGGGGAGGCGGTAGGCTCTATCTGGGAAATCTGGCCGCTGCGCCCAGAAAAGGCTAGAATGCCGATGGAAATGCCTACGGCCAAGCATAGTACCGCGATGCACACCTGCATCCAGATCTTGTTATGACGTTTGGGAGCGTTTTGCTGTTCCATAAACGATCACTCCTTTGCTGCAAAATGAAATAGTTCGACGTTAGTATAGCCCCTTTGAGGGGCCGGCTGCAACGCAAATTCTAATTTGAATATCAGTAAATTATGACCTCTCAACAGAGGTTACAGTGTTTTAATAAAATCCTCCAAAAGCCTTGAAAATAAAGGATTTATCGCAATGTGTTCGCCT
>ERZ827181.2300-NODE-2300-length-16933-cov-9.388968_pt1 | contig 16933 bp, 10 predicted proteins | sample MGYA00519778_ERZ827181 | MGnify/ENA primary metagenome ERZ827181 (study PRJEB31778, sample SAMEA3449273) | human gut metagenome | biome: human gut; feature: human-associated habitat; material: faeces | place: United Kingdom | collected 2010/2012 ...
AAGCACGTCTGCGGGAAGTCCAGCCGCTTATCAAAAACATCTCCAACTACCAGCGCCTCAAGCCCGTATATGACGCATTCCAGAAGGCAAAAGATAAGCCGGGTTTCAAAGCAAAGCACGAAGCCGAGCTTGTGATTTTTGAGGCAGCGAGAAGCACATTACTTGCCATGCAGGGCGATGAAAAGCTGCCGAGCTTGAAGACGCTGCAAGCAGAACAAGAACGGCTGACCGAAGAGCAGCAGCGGCTCTATGATGAGAGAGCAAAGCTCAAAAAGGAGGTGCGGATCATCGACACCATGAAGGCAAATGTGGACGCATTTCTCAAGCCTACTCCCTATCCAGAACACAGCAAAGAAAAAAATAATCAGCTTGAATAAGGAGCAATGCTCACCGATTTTATCAAGATTTCGGTGAGCATTTTCTTGTGTATGAACTATTGTTAAACGAGAGAAGCCGAAAATATTACAAGTCGAGTTCTTTGAACTTTTCTGCGAATAATGGTGCCAATCTGTTGAAATAATCGACCTTTTATGCTATAATAGTTCATGTGCAATTTTATTTGCGAGACTTTTGGAAAAAACAAGGAGTGCTGTCATGAAGATTAGTTACAAAAAGCTCTGGGTCATGCTCATTCAAAGAGATATAACCAAGGTTCAACTGCGCACGGATGTCGGCATTTCTGCCGGTACAATGAGTAAGCTCAACAAGGGCGAGGATGTTGCGCTGTCTGTTCTGCTGCGCATTTGCGACTATTTGAATTGTGATATTGGGGATATTTGCGAGGCTGTGCGAATGAGAAAAAACGATTAAGTGATTACTGAGTGGAGGGCTTATGACCATGACGAATAAGCGCATTCTATGGCACTGAGTAGTAAACAACCGCGATGGGACATATACGAAACAGTCATACTTCTTGAAGGCTATTTGGAAACATTGCAAGGGATTCAATCTAAGTTACAGATTATTAAGAGAATCTCTGCAGATCTTAGACGAATGGCTGTAAATCGTGGCGTTGAAATCGATGATGTCTATCGGAATGAAAACGGGGTTTCGTATCAGATACAGAGTATGGATTCCGCATTCAAAGGGCAAAAGGTTTATGTTCCCGCTACAAAACTGTTTACCGATGCTGTTGCCTTATATCGAACAGACAACGAGGGATATCAGAAAATTCTTGGGGAGGCGAAAGGCATGATTACAGTCAAGAAAAACAGTCGAGAAGCTTTTCTTGCATGGGCAAAATCTGCATTTTCCGCCCAGAGATGCAAGTGGTTAGAAGAAAACATATTGAAAATGGAACGGTTTGCAGTTGCAGCAAAGATGATATCCGGTTCCATATTTGATGTGACAGATACAGCCGAATTAGAAGCTGTTTATCGAGCCTCATGTAAGAATAAGCTTTTTCAGATTCGACACCGTAAATTCGTAAAAAATATAAATGAGGATTTCAAAGAATACATCAAATACTGTTCTCTGAAGCCGGACATTAGGGAACCTGCTTCAGATTCAAAAGCACCTACAGTCTCTCCTGAAACGGCAAGTGCTAATGTGAAAATCGGTTCTTTCGTTGTCAATTTTGATGCAGAAGAATCTATGGCATACACAAAACCCACCAGCGTCTCACTCTTTGGAAAAAAGTTGTTACGCCCTTCAGTATGGAAGGATGTGTATGTCTGTGTAATTGCTGCTCTGTATGAAAAGCATCCGGATATTTTCAATTCCATGCAATCATTTCCGGGGAGCAGAAGGATAGAATTTGCAAAGCCGCAGGATGCAGATAGAATGCTGTCCCCAAAGCTGGTTTCAGACAGTCTGTGCGTTGAAACAAACTTCAGCGCAACGGACTTCATAAAGAGGCTCAAAACGCTTCTTACGATGTGTGAGGAAAGCCATGCTTCTCTCAAAATCACCTATGAGAAAAGGCTCGATACAGCAGTGATTAACAAGCCTGTTGCAGACATGCCTTTGCCTTCCACTTCGGAAACAACTTTTTATTCCTATTTGCAGGATGTCGCAAAACTCGCGGAGAGATCTTGCGCTGCTTATGTATCGAATATTCGCAGCGCAGAGCGTTATGCGGCAGAACACAACTATACCTCTTGCTCCCTGTTCAGTGAGGATAATGAGATAACTTTGGCTACTGCATCGGAGTTGTACAAAGATCCCGATTTCATCAGATATAACGAACAACAACATAATCGCTTTACTGCTGCCATCAACAAACTTTTGGAGTCCATTGGCGCAGACATTCCTCAAAAGGCTGTTGCTTCTTTAGGCTCTGATAATAAAGAGATTGCTGACTCTGCCGAAGCAGACAGTAAGCTTATTGCTGTTTTGAAGCAGCACTATGAGTATGGTTTCAAATACGATTCTATTCGTGAGCTTATGCGCTTCCGCCAGTTTGCAGATGCAATGGATATCGAGCTTACAGAGGACGACGAATCTCTAAAAGCTGCTATCCTTGCCTGTGGCACTGTGATTGACGATAAGGTCTATTGCAAGAGCGATGATATGCCGAAGGAACTACAGAAGATTATTGATGAGGTTTTTGCTTCAGGTGCGTGTGTCATTTACTACGAAAGCCTGTTTGAAAAAGAACAGGAGTGGATGGAATCGCGCGTAATTACATCCGCTGATATGCTCAAGGAATATCTGCAAAAGAATATCGCCGGATGCTCTTATTCCAAGAAATTCATGGTAAAAGGAAATCGTCGTTCCGAGAAAGAAGCCGTCACCGACGAATTGAAGCGTGTGTGGGGAGATTGCCCCTCAAACGATGTCAATGATCTTGGCGACCGTTTGCCGTATATCCCTCTCAGAAATATCTGGCGAGTGATCTCCGGCAACGATCTGTTCGTGCTGGTTTCTGAGGGCAAATATCTTTTTATAAAGCGGTTCATCATCACGCCGGACGAGGAAGAAGACATTCTTGAATTTGTGGAATCGGCTTGCGAAGAAAACGGTTTTGCGTCTCTCAGCGATGTTCCTCTGGGCAGCATTGAAGAAGAAAACTATGAGCTGACACAACTTGCAATATACAACGCAATCTACAAGAAAGTGCTTTCTGGGAGATACCATCTGAACGGAAAAATTCTCACCAAAGAGAAAACCGACTTGGATGCGGTCGCTCTGCTGAAACAGTACATCAAAGGCAAAGACGAATGCACCTTCGATGAGGTTGCCGACAAGGTAGTAGAACTAACCGGAGGCACAAACCGGCAATACGCTTTTCAGGCTCTCTATGATGATATGGTTCGCGTTGACAAAAACCGATTTGTTGCCAACCGATTTGTCAATTTCAAAATAGATGAGGTTGACTCCATTCTGTCTGGATTTATTTCGGATAATTTCCGAGCTATTCGGGACGTGACCACTTTTGCTATGTTCCCGATTTGCGGACAAAGCTGGAATCATTATCTGCTTGAAAGCTTCTGCTACAAGTACAGCAGAAAGTACAGCCTTCATGTGATTCATTTCAACGACAAGAACGCCGGAATCATCGCAGAAAAAGACTTTAACAAGAAATACAGTGAAATGCTTGCCATTGCCCTCGCGAGAACAGATGTGGAGTTAACAACAGAAGTCATAGGGCAATATCTGTTCAACACAGGTTATATGGCCAAAAGCAAATATGGCAGGCTATGCGAAATCGCGCACCGGGCTGCGGAATTAAGGAGGGAGATATAGTAGTATGTATTCCTATACTTTTGATTCGGTGACAGGTGGAATCATGCTAAATTCCACTCCTACAAATTTTTCCAAGGAACCCAGACCCGTCTATGCAGCGGAAATGGATATCCTTGGCTTCGATAAATATTGGGATTACGACAAACAGAACGATGTCCCCTATATGTGGGCAGAGTCAAATGTCTACTGGTACAGAGGCATTCAGATTGCAAAGACCAATGGCGGCGACCTTTATACTGCGCCAGAGCTACAGCCGGTACGAGATGAAAAAGGAATGGTTCCTTTCTGCGCTCAAGAGGGTGAAAAGCTGATTCCGATTGATCTTGCTGCAATGTGCGCCGCCAACGAGGATTTGATGACGGTTGTCGAAGATTCCACCGTCAAGAAAATCGTGAAGGAGTATGAAAAATTCAAGGATAAGCTGGACATCTTTCATGTTGCGTTCTCAGGCGGAAAAGACAGCGCGGTACTGCTGGACCTCGTAAAGAAAGCTCTTCCCAAGGGCAGCTTTGTGGTCATCTTCGGAGACACTGGCATGGAATTTCCGGATACCTATGAGGCAGTCAAAGCAACAAAGAAGCAATGCGAGGAAGACGGCACGCCATTCTATATTTCTCGCTCACACTTCGTCCGAAGGATTCATGGGAGCTTTTCGGACCGCCATCTCGCACTTTACGGTGGTGCTGTAGCGTTCATAAAAGCACGCCTCAGACACTGAAAATGAGAGAGATAACTGGCAAGGAAAACTATACCGGGCTTGATTATGTCGGCGTGAGAAGACATGAAAGTGTTGCTCGTAGCACTTATGAATATGAGAATTATGGAAAAAAGCAAAAAGGACAACATAGTTTCAATCCCCTTTTAGAGTGGACTTCCGCAGAAATATGGCTTTATATGTATGCGCGAAATGTATTCATCAACGAGGCATATAAAAAGGGGAATTCTCGTGCAGGTTGCTTACTATGCCCTATGTCGGGTGGATGCAGCAATTATATACGTAGATATAACTATACTGAAAATGTAGATGCTTTTATTAGCATCATCAAGCATAAAAACAATTGGGACAGCTATAGTGAAGCTGAATTGCGTTCTTACGTTACTTCTGGAGGATGGGACAATCGAAGGAGCGGCAGAGGAATAGCAGGAAACGTTTTGAAGTATAAAGAAAAGGCATCTGATGGAAAGATTACTATCGAAATCACGAATCCCAACTCTGACTGGAAGGAATGGATTAAAACAGCTAATACTGCATTAATACCGCTTAGCATCGAAGAAAGTGCGAATTCGACCACCTTTACTATGTCTGAGAGTGATGTTAAAACACATCCGACTGCCGGAAAAATAATCAGGCAGTCACTAAAAAAAGCAGCTTATTGCTTAGGATGTCGTGTTTGTGAAACCAACTGCAAAGGCGGGCATATCCACTTTGAAAATGGTAAGGTTACGATTACGGATTGCATCCAGTGCCACGAATGTCACGACATACCGGCAGGATGCCATGCCTATAACTCGCTGAAAATACCACAAGGAGAGAAAAAGATGAAGACCATTAACTGCTTTGATGACCATGCTCCAAAAAGAGACTGGCTTGTATCATATTTCGATTTGCAGGACGATTTCTTTACGGAGCATACGCTTGGACCGAATATGTTTACTCATTTCAAGCGTTTTCTTAGAGATGCCCAATTAATCGATGGAAATAGATGCACTGATTTTTCAGGTCTCATCTGTGATATTGGATGGGAAAGCGATACTGCATTAGCATTGATGCTTGTAAATCTCGCATTTGAGAATGCCCAATTTGAGTGGTATATTAATCAAATGGATATTGGTTTCTTTTATGAGAGCAAATTACTGAAAGAAAGATTGATGGCAGACGATATAAAAGAGAAAGCTGCGAATTCTGTCATTAAGTCTTTTAAAAGAATTGTAGGGACGCCTTTCGGTACGGTTCTCAACTTTGGCTATGTGACCGATGATGATGACATGGTGCGTACCAAGTGTTCCATCAGCGATAATCGGGTGGTGCTTTATGCACTTTATAAATTTGCCGAGAAGTGCAACATGGACAAGGAGTTCCATGTTTCCTATCTCTTCAACGAATCTGTAGAGCGTGATGGAGTTAGCCCGGTACGTATCTTCGGTCTGTATGATGAGGAAGAGCTTAAATCCATTCTCTTAGGACTTTCCTCTGCGTACCCGGAATTCATCAATGCTACATTTACAAATGATCTGCAAACCATCACTCTGCTGGATAAGACCAGCACCGAGGTGCTTAACCTGTTCAAGGAGGAATTATAAGATGCCAGTACAGAATTTGAAATACTGCGAATACTTTGATGTTGATGAAAAGTACTTCCCTTGTATTGACGAGTCTGCCATCAATAGCGGCGCTGCATGGGATACTACCTATCCCCATCAGACCTTTGTTGATCTACTCACTCTAACGGAAAAAATGTTGAGTGGCAATACAAATCGTTCTATTTGGATTCACGGTGCTTATGGTACCGGTAAATCTCAGTGTGCTTATACACTCAAAAAGCTACTGGAGGTGCCGGAAAATGAAGTTAGAGCATATTGGGACAAATTTGAGCCGCTGAAAAAGAATCCTGTTCTGCTGGAAAAACTTATCGGTCACAAGGCGCAGGGCATTGTGACGGCATACCGCTATGCCTCCGGAAGCATTACCACACCACAACAGCTTTTCTTTGCGGTGCAGGAAAGCATCAAGAAGGCCTTGGATACGAACAAGGTCTCATACAAGGGTGAAAACTCCCTGAAAGAGAGCGTTATTGCTTGGCTGGAAGACCCGATTCATAATAACTTTATGGATCAGCTGCTTCAGAAGCCGAAATGGATGTCAACTTTCTCTCAGTCTTCTGCGGATGAGATTGTCAATACCCTGAAAAAGAGCAGCGATGTATCTTCCCTTATGGACAACATATTCGGTTTGGCCGCAGAGGAAGGCATCACGGCACTTGACCTTTCCGCAGACTCCTTGCGGAATTGGATTGTGGACATCATTGATAAAAACAACATCAAGCTCGTTCTGATATGGGACGAGTTCAGCGACTATTTCCGGCAGAACAGCACCTCCTTGGGCGAATTCCAGAAGATCATCTCTATCTGTCAGGAAAAGCCGTTCTATTTCGTGATTGTTACGCATCCCTTGTCCTCCCTCGCCAAGGGGTATGACAGCGGTGATAAAAACAACCCATGGTCTGTTGTTCAGCAGCGTTTTGACAAAGTAGAAATCACCCTGCCTGACAATATTGCTTTTGACCTTATTGGTCACGCTTTCAATGTGAAACCTGCTGCCAAAGCGAATTGGGAGCAAATGACAGGTGACCTGAATTCCTCTGTCAACGGTGCCCGTACTGCTGTGAGCAAGGCAGTCAACATAAACAGTGAAAAAGTTATGCGGGATATTCTGCCTATCCACCCGATGGCAGCACTCGTACTCAAAAATATCGCTTCTGCATTCCAGTCCAACCAACGCAGTATGTTTGACTTTATCAAGACACCAAAGGACATGGAAGTTAAGGCGTTTCAGTGGTTTATTCAGAATACCAGCCCGCTTTCCGACAGACCATTCCTCACCGTGGATATGCTGTGGGACTTCTTCTACGAGAAGGGGAAAGATTATCTGTCCTCTGATATCAAGCTGATTCTGGATACCTTTCCGCAGCAGACTCAGTTGAACGACAAAGAAAAAGCTGTATTGAAGACAGTTCTGATTATGCAGTCCATCGACCAGCGTTTAGGCGGTGCGCTGGCGATTTTGAAGCCGACAGATCAGAATCTCAGCTATGCCTTTGAGGGTGATACCGGAGAATTGGAATCCTCCTGCAAGAGCATTGCAAAAGCTCTTGTAAAGAAAGGCATTCTGATTGAGAATCCGATTGCCGACGGCAAGAAGGTCTATTCTGCCGCTGTTCTCGCAGGTGATAGCGCAAAGATTGAGGCTTTCAAGAAGGACATCAGAGAAAAGCAAGGAACATCCGCAAAACTTGTTTCAGAAGGTCCGGCTGTTGCCACTGCGCTCAGTCTACTTCCGGCTTTGAGACTGCGTTATTGTCCTGTTCCGGATGACGGCAAGTTGCCTGTTGTAACCATGGCTGATTTCAAGAAGGTCATGGATGTCTTGAAGAACAAAGATGCCGACTGGCATTTCTATTCTGTTCTCGCTTTGGCAAAGACTGACGAAGAAGCCCAGAGTTTCCGTACTCTGATAAAGAACACGATTGCCGATTCGGCTTACAAGAATATAGCGGTTATTGATGCATTGTCCACTCCGCTCGGCCTTGAGGCTTTTGAGCAATATGTGGATTATTCTGCTATGTCTATGTATTACAGCGGCAACAACAATCAACAATCCAAGGAAAACGCTAAAAAGGCCAAAGATGTACTGGAGCGTGATTGGAGAGACCGTATTCACGACGGGCAGTTCATCGTCTTTACATATGCAAATCAGGATGGAGAAAAAGCCACCGGAGCAGCTGCTGTACAAACCATTCTACAGACAATCATACTCAATCGGTTCAAGCATGTTCAGGACTTTACCAAGGGTCTGACCGAAACCCAGCTGAAGCTTACTCAACCCAAACCGGTCGCTAAGTATGGAATGGCGCTTACTGACGTGGGTGGTCTGATTAAAGGCTGTGAAAAATCTGTGCTCGGCAAGTTCTGGAACAAGAAGGAATACTGGAAAGATGAGACGCTCGCAGGGGAGCATATTGTCATCATCAAAAAGTCTGTCGATAAGATGATTGCAGATTCTTTCAAGAGCAGCGGTAAGATTTTCATCGGAGAAATCTACGATCATCTGGAAACCGCCTTCGGTTTCTCAGTGTGTAACCTGTCTGCGTTTATTACCGGTTTCCTGTTGAAGGAATATAGTTCAGAACCATACCGCTCTATGGATGCGGAAGGCCATCGGGATTCCATGACGCCTGATAAACTTGCTGAGATGATTGGCAACTATATTGGCAAAAACCCGAAATCCACCTATATCGTAAGCCTGACTGAAGAAGAAAAGGCTTTCTATGAGCTTACGGAAAGCGCATGGAGTATTACTCCAAACACCTGCTCTTCACCTCAGCAGGCAGGCACCCTTGTTCTTTCAAAAATGAGGGATCTATCTTATCCTGTCTGGTGTCTTGAGGACATGGATACCACAGGGGTATTTGACCTTGTTAAGCTTTACATTAAGCTGGTACAGAGCAAGGGCGATGAAGCACACGATGTGGCCAATGAAATCGGTAAAATTGCAATCCAGAGACTGTCTTCTGCGCAAAATTTGAAGTCGCTGCTTACCTTGGATAACTGCAAAAAGGGTATGCGTATTTTCCTTGAGCGTTTCGAGGGCGGTAAACTATTGAACGTTGCCAAGGAAATCGGTGCGGAGGATTCTGTGCTTGCAGACATCAAAAAGCTGTTCAGCGTGCAATATTCTGCTCTTTGGATTGGTTCGACCGGAGAGGACGAAATCAGAAAGCTTATTACGGAGTACGAAGTGGTAAAATCCACCAATGTTCTGTTGAATGTTACGGCTCACTCCAAAGATGCTGCATTCAAGGAGTGGCGTGAGACTCTAAAGTTTATCGGTTTCTCATGTGAATCCGTAAAAGCGAAGAAGCCTGCTCTGGATAAGTTCTTCTACAACTTGCTCCGTATAGCAAATTATGAGGACATGCTTCCGGACAACATGAAGTCTTTCCTCAATGAAATGAACAACCACAATGCAGACATACGCGAGGTGCTTGATAATCCTCTGGCTGTTTTCATGAATGTGTACGCACCTTATCTGGATGGCTTCTCCGATGTGGAATGCGAGGAAATTAAAAACTCTATCAGCTCGGAAATGTTCACCGCTTCTGCAACGGCAAGCAATGCCACGGTAAAGAAAGCGGCAGACGATTACCGAAAAAATCAGGTGAAATCTCAGCTCTATAAGCTGTGGAGCGATAAAACCGGCGGCAGCAAGAGCCCCCGTGCATGGTCGGAAAAACATCGCACACCTATTCTGTGTTGCATAAAGGCTGAACATTATGCCGACGCGAAGAAGGCTTTCAGTACACTCAACAGCAGCACACAGAGTGAGGCTGACATTAAAGATGCCCTGGTTTTCCTGCAAAGGGCTGAATTCTTTGAGGATATTGCTTCTTCAGATTATCGAGACAAGTGGTTTGCAAAGCGTATCATTGGCGATTACGCAAGCCTTCTTCCCGATATTGATTCTGTCAGAGATATTCTGGAAGGTACTGGCATCAGCGCATACGAGTGGAACGATAATCCCACCATTAGAAGCAAGGTGTCCGAACTGGCAAACGCAGAGTACAACGCAGGCGGCAGTGACAAGGTTGTGGATATTATCGAAAGCATGGACGATGCCGAGCTGAAAAAGTGGCTCACAGATATTGTCAGAAAGGACATGGGTCTTGGCGTAAAGATCATCATTAACAAGGAGGAATAAGCGATGCTTTGCCCAGAAGTGCAAAATTACATATCAGTAGCAAAAGGGCTTCCGTTTTTCTATGTCGTTGGTGATGAGAACTACTGTTCTGTGCTGGATGAACTGAAGCAAGCAGATGTCTCCGTGGTGAGAATGAGCGATTTTTGCTTTAAGGACGACAAGTTTCCGAGCGTTGATGAGTTAGTGGATTATTTTCGCACCTCCGATGTGGATTATCGGGATAATAAATTCGTCGTCGTCGGACTTGGCGAATATCTGGCGTTAAGAGGGTCTGTTTTTGCGGATAGAGAGCTCCACCGATTGAAGAATACTACTCTTGGGAACGCAAGAGCCATTCTTCTGTTGAGAGGAGTATCGGCGCAGGCAGCAAAAATCATCCGCGATGATAACAAGATGATGGATCAGCAGCGTGCATACATTTCGGAGGACGCTCTTACAAACATCTCCATTACAAACATGCCTGCTGATGTTGGACTTGTAGCAAAGCCCGGAATTAAAGCTTTGCTACACGCCTTGGAAGATGGTGTCTGCGGAAATGTGGACGCGAGCACTTCTTTGATGCTTGAGCAGTCTTTATTTCCTATGACTACACTCACAGGAGCATTTTCTGTTGTAAAGAGGTTGGTAAATAATACTATCCTAGATACCAGCCTTGGTACTGATGAGCAGTGGCAACAGTTGCTGAAAGAGCTTAATAAAAGCGGCAAAGATATTCAAACGGTGTTTAGCAAAAATGAAATTGATGAAAGAATTCTTGATGACCTATGCCTTGCTGTTTCAGGGCTTGAATATCGCAACTGGCTTGTATTTCTGTACTTTAAGCTGAATATTGAGCAGCTGCAAAATGCTTACTTAAGGTTCGTTGTTGAGGCGACCGAAAGCTTTGAAAACTTCAAAACAAACCTGATGGTAATGATTACCGAGTTTTCTCACAAAGATCGAGACTTTCGACGGTTATATGATGACAGAAAACGACTTCTTAAAGATTTTCCTGAGGAGGATGTTGCTGTCTTTGTGAGAGCTAATGAAGTGGACCCCGACGAGAGCATCTATAGACTGACCGACAATACTCTTCTGGAGAAAAAAACGGCAGTCAAATGGGTTGCACAACATGGCTTATGCGAGGCAATATCTGATGTGTATCCCGCACTTGATGATTATCTGAAAAAGTATATCTTTGATAGTCCGGTTCTCGCAACCGAACTTACCGAATATTTTGATGCTTATAAGCAGCAGAAGGTTTCAAACCGGATTTCAGATGATTTCATTACGCTTGTAGAGAAGTACGCTTCCGGCATCTCTTATGCGAAGCTGCCGACCAGAGATAATGCGATTAAAGCTATTGCAGACAAGGATAATGCTTATCTGTATTGGATTGATGCGCTGGGCGTGGAATACATGTCTTACATCACTGCTCTTGCAAAGAAAAAAGGACTGTCGATTCATACGGACTTTGTCCGCTCGGATTTACCGACCATCACAGCTATCAATAAGCAATTTTATGAACAGTGGCCAAGCGATAGAAAGTTTAAAGAGGAAACGCTCGATAACATCAAGCACAAGGAAAAAGGTGGCTACTTCTTCACCAACGATGAAGACCCGATTCATATTCCGGCTGAGCTGGATGTAATTGAGAAAGCTATGAATACAGCCGCGATGGAACTGGGAATGCATCACTATAAGTCTTTTGTTATTGCAAGCGATCATGGCGCGTCCAGATTAGCCGTCATCAGAAAGCAGGAAGTGCCTTATGAAACTGACACCAAGGGCGAGCACTCCGGGCGTTGCTGCAAGTCGTTCGACGATTGCGATGTTCCGTATAAGGTGGAAGAAAACGGTTTCATCATATTATCGGATTACGGAAGATTTCGTGGAAGCCGTCCTGCCAACGTGGAAGTACATGGCGGAGCCAGTCTTGAAGAAATTGTTGTGCCGGTGATTACGCTGACACTAAAGAAGCAAGCCGGTGTTCAGATTAAGGTTATTCACCCGGATGATATTACTGCAGATAGACGTGAGGGTGTTACCTTAAACTTGTATATCTCGGATGTTGATTCGCAGGAGAATATATCTCTCGTCGTTGAAGATAAGCAGTACAAAGGCATCTCTGATGATGGCATCCATTATACTTTTGCTTTAAAAGAAATAAAACGTGCAAAGCAGAAGCCATACTCAGCCGATGTTTTTGACGGATCAGATTTAATAGGCAGTATTTCTTTCAAGGTGAAAGGCAAGACTGCAACGGTCAAAGACGACTTTGACTTCGGCGAAGATTTTTAAGGAGGGACACTATGGAGCTTTCTGAAAAGCTAAGAGATAATTTTGACGAGATGGTCGTCTACAAAGATTTGAAGAAAACAAACTTCTTTTCCACCTTGAGTCTCCCTGCTTTCATGCGCGATTGGCTGCTTAAAAAGTTTGAAGACGATGAGGGTGAATTTGACAAGGATGATCTCGCCAGATTTGTGAAAAAGTTCATTCCGCGCAAAGACGACTGGAATGCTATTAAAAACGATATTGTTATTGAAAGTAAGAAAGTCAAATTTCTTGCTAAGGTATCTGTCAATATTGATATTAGAACCGGCGAAGTATCCTTTTCCCTCCCGGATTTCGGACTCGGTTTTAAGGAAACGATCATCGAAAGCGATGTTTGGGATTCATGCAAGGAAGATCTTGTGAAGGGAAGAGACATCTGGGGTATGGTAGAGCTTGGATACCGCTCTCCGGATGACTTTGACTTTACTTTTGAGTATGGGAGGAAAACCTCCAAGGCTAAAAACTCGAAGGACGGAAAAATTAAGCTTGTTTCATTCAAAAACTTCTGTCCGTATGATATTGACCTTGAGGACTATAAAGATGCTCGCAATGAGTTTACCACCGATGAATGGATTGATGTGATTCTTGGAGCTGTTGACTATAATGCTGCCGGATATGCTACAGAAGAGGAAAAGCTCACAATGATTACCAGGCTGCTCCCATTCGTGGAAAAACGCCTAAATCTGATAGAGCTTGCGCCAAAGGGAACGGGCAAGTCTTATCTGTTCGGAAATGTCAGCCGCTATGGATGGCTATCCAGCGGAGGAGTTATGAGTCGCGCTAAGATGTTCTATGACCAGACAAAACGCCGGGAGGGCTTAATTGCGGGCAGTGATTTTGTCACTCTGGATGAAGTGCAGACGATTTCGTTCACAGATACAGATGAGATGCGTGCAGCTCTCAAAGGCTACCTTGAACAGGGCAATTTCACGGTTGGCGATTATAAAGGAACAGCAGATGCCGGCATGGTTCTGTGCGGCAACATCCGCAAGGAAATTATGGATGCTGACGGCTATGAGAATATGTTCACAGAGCTTCCGGTAGTGTTTCATGAGTCAGCGCTTATCGAAAGATTCCATGGATTTATCAAGGGTTGGAATATCCCTCGCATGAAAGACGATTTGAAGGTGAACGGCTGGGCATTAAATTCAGAGTACTTCTGCTCTATCATGCATGAGCTTCGCAGCGATATGACATATAGAAGCATCGTGGATGAGTACATCATTGTTCCAGAAGGTGCTGATACACGTGATACCGAAGCTGTAAAACGTATTGCAACGGCTTATCTGAAACTACTGTTCCCGAATGTTCGACATGCAGATGATATTACACCGAGAGAATTCAAGAGATACTGTTTCGACCGCGCCCGCAGAATGAGGGATACGATTAAGTATCAGCTTGGTTTGCTGGACGTGGAGTATGCTGGAAAGGATTTACCGCAGTTTAAGATTTACGGTATAGACACTGAATGATATGGAAGCAAAGAAATGTTATGTTTGCGGGAAAACACCGCTTTCTAAGGACGAAGTTGGGCTCACGAAGAAGATTATTGATAAGAAAGCGACGTCCTTTTACTGTTTGCCCTGTTTGGCCGAGTACCTTGAAGTTACTGAGGACGAGCTACTTGCCAAGATTGAGGAATTCAAAAACGAGGGTTGCACTCTGTTCAAGTGAGGTATTTGCTGATGAAGTGTCATATCTATGCCGATAATGCGGCAACAACAAAACTGGATACTGTTGCGTTTGAGGCGATGACTCCCTGGCTTCTTGAGGAATACGGCAACGCTTCACAGCCATACGCCTTCGCGCGAAAGCCCAAGAAAGCCCTTGCAGAGGCAAGAACCACAATTGCAGAATGTATCGGTGCACTGCCGGAGGAGATATATTTCACCTCCGGTGGTACCGAGAGTGACAACTGGGTCATCAAAAGTTCGGCGTTTTTAGATCTGGACAAGCGGGCTATGATTACTTCCGCATTTGAGCATCATGCCATTCTTCACTCCTGCACAGCGATAGAGCGGCTCGGATATCCGGTAGCATATATGTGGCCGACTGCGGATGGCTATATTACGCCGGAGATATTAGAAAAATACATAACCGACAGCACACGGATCGTGTCTGTAATGTTTGCTAATAACGAGATAGGTACTATTCAGCCAATCCGAGAACTTTGCAAGGTCGCACATACGCACGGTGCTCTTTTTCACACGGATGCGGTGCAAGCGGTTGGACATGTAAAAATCGATGTTCACGAGTTGGGCGTGGATTTTCTGTCCGCCTCCGCACATAAATTCAACGGTCCCAAGGGCGTTGGCTTTCTCTATATCCGCAAGGGTGTAGAACTGCCTCCTTATGCAGACGGCGGTGCACAGGAGAACGCTCATCGCGCAGGGACGGAAAATATAGCCTCTATTATTGGAATGGCGGCAGCATTGAAGGCGAATTGCGATGCTCTGGAACAGAACCTGCAATACATTTCAAAGTTGGAGCATTTACTGATTTCTATGCTGGACGAGTCAGAAATTGCCTACCGGCGCAATGGAGGGGAAAACAGGTTGCCCGGCCTGGTTAGTCTTTCCTTTCCCGGCAAAGACGGCGAAACAATCCTTCATCGTATGGATCTTATGGGCATCAGTATTTCAACAGGCTCCGCCTGCGATAGCGTAAATACGGAAATTTCTCATGTTTTGCAGGCTATCATGCTGGATGAGGAACATTCTAAAGGGACAGTACGAATATCGCTGGGAAAGAATAATACCGAAGCTGAGGCAGGAAGAATCGCAGAAGCTTTGATAAGGATAATTGTATGAAGTTGTGATGAGTAGGTAAGTATAGTTAATTTATAGAGCGAATTCACAGAATTTCATGACAAAATCAAATTGTCGTACTCCGACAATGCAGAACTTCGAGAAAAGAGAGATATTCTGTTGAATAAGTTGAAACAGAATATCTCGGACGATGCTGCGTTTTTTACAAGCTTAAATTGCCGTCAGGCATGGGAGACTACGCTATAACCCTGATGATGGATGAGTCCGAAAACTTCCTGAAAATCGACGATGGACTGTCCTTTGACTTTGACAACTATGAGTGCGCCCCGGAAGAATTTGCAGAACGATTCAAAGACAATGAATCGGATAATCACGAAATCGGAAATTGCTTTCTAAAAATCGAAAAGAGAATCACGATTATTACCATGTTTGAATTGAACGCCGATTTTTTGAAGCAACATTTGCTCTTGTGCAGATTTGCAGTCCTGTAAATGCTTGTCATCGATACTTTTCCGATATTCGAATTGCAGCAGCATGTGCGATTTATCGTTCCGTGAATCCCCACTCCCGTTGTTCCGATAAAGAGCATTGTACCGATGAGCGGAGCATCATATTGTTCCGATAATTCACGGAATGTTATTCCGATAGCGTTGATATTGTTCCGATAATGTGGTAAAATAGATACAGTCAGGAGGGATAAGACCATGTTTATGACTGTAAAGCAAGCCTCGGAAAAGTGGGGCATTTCCGATAGAAGAATCCGAGTACTGTGTTCCGAAGGTAAAATACCGGGAGCATATCAGGAAAGGCGCGGCTGGAAGATTCCGATTGATGCGGAGAAACCGGCAGACGGAAGGTATAAGTCAAAGGAAAGCCTCCTTGCACAGATCGACCGCAAGAAGAAAGAGCTTGACGGCAGAGGACCTTTGACAGAAGGCGAATTGGAACGCCTGAATGAAGAGTTCACCGTTGAATATACCTACAACTCCAATGCTATTGAAGGCAACACGCTGACCTTGCGTGAAACCGACCTTGTTCTTCGGGGCTTGACGATTGACCAAAAGCCGCTCAAGGATCACATGGAGGCAGTCGGTCATAAGGAAGCCTTTGATTATGTCCGTGAGCTTGTGCGTGACAATGTTCCACTCAGCGAACGGGTAATCAAGCAGATACACTATCTCGTGCTTGCCGATAAAAAGGATGACCGGGGCGTATACCGCCGTGTTCCCGTGCGTATCATGGGAGCGCAACATGAGCCGGTGCAGCCATATCTGATTGAGCCGAAGATGGAGCAGCTTTTGCGTGACTATGCGAAAAGCGATGAACACATCATCACGAAGCTGGCGCGGTTTCATATTGAGTTTGAGGGCATCTACCCATTTATCGACGGCAACGGCAGAACAGGCAGACTTCTTGTGAATCTGGAACTGATGAAAGCCGGATACCCACCGATTGACATTAAGTTTGCAGACAGAATCGCCTACTACAATGCCTTTGACGAATATCATGTCAAACGCAGTCTCTCAGCAATGGAAAATCTCTTTGCGGGATATGTCAACGCAAGACTGGACAAATACCTGAAAATCTTGCAGGACAAGAGCTGATAATAACAAAAAAGAGCCTCTGCCGACATGAACTGCTCCCCGTCAAGTAGACAGTGAAATAATTCAAAGAAAATTCACAGCGC
>ERZ827181.2301-NODE-2301-length-16931-cov-3.064115_pt1 | contig 16931 bp, 16 predicted proteins | sample MGYA00519778_ERZ827181 | MGnify/ENA primary metagenome ERZ827181 (study PRJEB31778, sample SAMEA3449273) | human gut metagenome | biome: human gut; feature: human-associated habitat; material: faeces | place: United Kingdom | collected 2010/2012 ...
ACAAATGATGAAATCATGGATTACTTTGATCTTGATCCTGATCGCATCCCTTCCCTAGAAACTTAATAGTACCTGACACCTTTTACCACAATGAATGATAGCTACCTACCATTGGTGCCTGACACCAATGTGGTCCCACACAACCTCTTGCATTTTTTCATAAAAGACCTCATACTTTCATATTATACTCATCCTGCATCCCTACCTTTTAACAATTCTTCATACTTCTTCTGCGCGTTCTCTGTAAAAATTTAATGACGCCTGATGCCTTGTGTCTCACATTAATGGTGCATGTTATGTATAACGCGCTCTGCCTCTCTATTTGCTTGCAATAATACTTCCAAACTTAGAAATTCCGTATCCTCATATTCTAATATTGCCTGTTCAATTATTCGCATCGCACAAATATATCCCTCACCGACTTTATCAAATCTTAAAATAGTTTGTAACGTGGTTGTAATCGTTGCCATCACAGATACAAATATACGAATAAACAAAGACAAGTTTGCATCCATAACCATATAAATTGTTATTGTAGTGAAACTAATTGAAGCAACAACTAAAAAGTAATGAACTCCGATAAAAAAACCATAACAAATTCTAAACATCCTTTGTTTATGATAATACATTTCAGGTGCTTTTTTCTTAAAAGGTTTTTCACTATCTTCGAAAAACTTTTTTCCTAAATCCTTTTTTGAATAAAAATGTAAAAAAAAGCCACATATTGCAATTACAATCCCTATTACAATTCCAATCACAAAAATAACCCACATGATTTTGCCTACCTCACTATAATCAAATTTTCCTTGAAAATCAAGAATTTTCAATAATATCTAACACCTTGTGTTTTCTACTGATCAAAATAATGCAAATTTTTCTTCAATGGAATTCTCAGATGCAACTCAAACGACAATTCATTCAAAACTTACACTGATAAACCATTCATTTTCAGCAATTGTTCATTTATAAGCATGCCTTTTTATCAGAATTTTTTTCTTATGTTACCACGGATGTACCAAATTATCAAGTCATTAAGAACTCCCTGTACTTTCGCAATTCACTGTGATAAAGTATCGGCTTTAATTTAAAACTGGCTGTTCTGCCAGTTCTAAATTTCCCTCGTCTCAAAATCCGTTAAAACGTATTTATCTGTTTATAGAAATTTAATAGTGCCTGACACCAATGTGGTCCATATTGTTCCATCGGATGAAATAATATAAACATAGCCACCATCTTCAATGAACTCGTCACAAACAAACTCTCCATTTTTTACATAATACCAATCGTCCCCAAACTTTGCCCAACCATCTTTTGACGGCTTTAATTGAGACTCTACACTACCATCCTGACCAAGATAATATAGTGTGCCATCAACAATCACTCTACGATTTATATACATATAACCGTTAAAATAGTAAGTCTTTCCATCAATTTCTGTTAGTCCATCAGCTTGTACACCATTACTATCATAATAATAGATATGATCATTCTCATCTGTATACCAGCCTTTGATCAATTCTCCATCTTCATCTACTCTATAATACATACCCTTTTGAGTTTTGGAGTCATAATAATATACTATTCGATTTTTATAAAGTTCTCCATATGAATTAAAAAAGTAGGATTTTCCATTAATTTCTGTAATGCCTTCTGCTCGCACTCCATCATTATCAAAATAATAGGTATTATTATACTCATCTGTATACCAGCCTTTAATCAGATGGCCATCTTCATCTATTCTATAATACTTATTTTTTTGTTCTTCGTAATCGTACTTAGACACTGTTTCGTCTTTACGCATCACTCCTCTATAGTCAAAATAATACGTGAACTCACCTTCCGTAACAAATTCATCTCGTACGATATCTCCGTTTTTGATATAATATTGGTTGCCATTCATTTCCATCCAGCCGTCTTCAGAAAGGGGATGCTGGGCTTGCATAGTTCCGTCCTGACCGAAATAATATAGCATGTCGTCTATTTTCACCATACTATCCACATACATATTCCAGTTAAAATAATAAGTTTTTCCATTAATCTCTGTCAATCCCTGAGCTTGTACTCCGTTACTGTCATAATAATAGACATTGTCATACTCATCTGTATACCAACCCTTGACCAATTCTCCCTGATTATCTACTCGATAAGTTTTATAAAAATCATCTGTCTCATCATATGAACCAAAAGTTGTATTTTTATACATCCTTCCATTAGAATCAAAATAATATGTTTTTCCATCGATTTCTGTGAATCCTTCTGCTGGCGTTCCATCTTCTTTATAATAGTATTTTTCCTCTCCATCCTGTACCCAGCCAACCTTTGTTTCCTGTGTTTCACTAACACTCTCCGTGGAACCTATCTCTTCTGAAGAAGGATTTTCTACTAAATTCGTAACATTATCCTCTTCATTAGATTCTGAAATATTTTTTTCATCCTGCTTCTTTTCATCTGCAGAATTCTCTTCTGATACTGTATTTTCTTCCTGTGTCTCTTCTTCTGCTGTTAAAGATTCTTCAGAACTTTCTTCATCTACAATTTTTTCACTATCTGTTGTATCATCTTCTCCCACAGATTTTTCAGTAGTTGAATTTTCTGTCTGCATAGATCCATTTTCTTGCATAGTCTCTTCAGCTGCTGCCTTAGAACTATTCTGTGCATCATCACTTTTGTCATGATCTGCTCCATACACTGCTGATGCATCCATAATTGTTACAGCAGCTATAATTGCAGCCAGTCTTTTCGATTACTTTAGCAATTCTTTTCTTTTCATATAATTTTCCTCCAACTCATAATAGGTTGATAATATTTATCGTTTATATCTATGTGCATTTAATAACTTTTCTCACCGCCTCCCATAATGACAACATAGAACAAAACAGTAAACACAGTTTAATAAACATAACATTTCTAATAAGCGCATTCGCTATGTGCTGTTAATTGTCTAATTCAAATGTGTATAGTATAGTATTATATTACAACAAATGCTTAGTGAATTGTGTATTTTTTTAATAATTTTTGACGTTTTTTCTCAAAATTAAAATAAGATTAACCAGTTTTTCTACATATACTGATTAATCCTATTTTTATTATCTTAAATGGTTCTATTTTAAAACATTAAAGTCCGAGAAGTTCTACTGCTCGTTTACAATTATTCCCGTCATAATAATCAAAAATCCGTTTTCTTAATATCTGACGTTTATGATAAAAACTATCCTTGTCGTCTAGTATTTCTTGAATAAATGCCTTCAGATCATCAAAACATTCTATATAATCTCCTGCCATATATTCTTTCGGATTATTTACACAAAGTCCAATTTTGTAATTTTGAATATCACTAAAATCGTATGCAATCGGTTTATTGCACTGTAAGTAATCAAATGCAGCTGATGAATAGTCACTAATCAAAGCATCACAATCTTTCATTAAACGATAATTATCAACCCCTAATTTCTTTACTGTATTGCCAGTTAATATTACAATATTAGAAGTGCTTTCTATTTTTAGTTCATCTAATGATTGCATTGGATGAATTTTTAAGATTAAGAGACTATTATTTTTTTTCAAAAATTCATTTAATTTATTATATTCTCCTAAATTTTTAATTAAAGGAATTCCTAATGCTCCAATAGACTCACTATCTTGACGATCATAACCTCCACCCTTTCGGAATGTTGGCATCCATAAAATAACCTTTTTATATGACATAGTAGTTATCTTGCACAAATCCCCATTTTTATTATAAAAATTATCCACATATGGAAAACCAATATAACACAGTCTAGAATCATTTCCATCAAGCATAAGCTGATCAGAAAAAACTTCTGTTAAATAATGAGATGGCATTGCTACATAATCAAGTTCATTTGGTAATTTTATATAACCTTTACAATTTTTTAAGCCAAATCCACCGTGTCCAAAATAAATAGATGTTTGATCTTTACGTAATTTTTTTAAGCAGTCATTATCGAAAGTAAAATATTTTCCAATCCATTTATAATAATTTTTCTTTATCCCCGGTTTATATGCTGCAAACCACTCAACATTTTTCGGAAGATGTTGAGGTACTGATTCTGGATGTTTTAAAGACCATACAATTTTATATTTTTCATTATACTTATTTTCTATAAGATAGTCGTAAAACATACCTCCATTACTATCAAAATCATTATGACTTTCAATCACAATAATGTTCTGTAATTTTTTATGCTTTAAAAAAGGAGATAAGCATTTTTGAATACATAAATCAATTTTATATTTATATATAGTTTCTATTGCTCCTTTTACGCCTTTTCTTTTGAGGTATTTAATCGCATTCATTCAATCCCATCTCCCCACAATATTAACTATTTTTCTTCATTTTTCTAAATTCTAATAATAAACTCTTTATTTTATTTCTAAATATCAAAGTGATTATTAATATAGATGCCAAAATTGCATACCTTATAAATATATACCGATAAGTTACTGCAAACACTGTCATTCCTATAATAACGATAAAAGACATCAAACAAATCATTTTCATATCATAAACGTTATTTTTAATATTTTCCTCTTTTAATACCTTTCTATAAAAAATATAGTGCAATACTGCCAAACAAATATAGCATACCAATGTTGTATATCCAGCAGCATAGTAGCCATATATTTTAATAAAAATAAAGTTCAATATCAAATTTACAATGGCACTTATGCCTGTTGCAAGTGCAATAAATCTTGTCTTTTGAAAATAAAATTCAATATTACTAAACAATGTATACAAAAAAATAAAAAAAACTGAAGCTGCAATTGGCGGAATAACATATATCGCTTCTAAATACTTTTCACCTCCAAAAATTCGTATTGCTTCTGGAGAAAATGCCATTGTAATAAAGCATAGCGCAGCAACTAAAATTAGTATTGGTTTTGTCGCATCCTTAATAGATTTTTCATTATTTTTTTCTAATGCTCTATATATATATGGTGTTAACGAATTATTAATAGCTCCTGTGATCAAAATCATCATCGTCGAAATAGTATAAGCTACACTATAATAAGCCGCCTGTGAATTTCCAACCATTCTTCCAATCATCACTCTATCAGACTGATTTAAAATAAACGTTGATAAATAATGTGGAATCAACGGTAAATTGAATAGTAACGCAAATTTCCAATATTGTCTAGAAAAAAAACATTTTCCAGATTTAAAAATCAAAATAAATAAAGCTCCTGCGAACAATGCCTTTGATAAAACATCTGTATATACTCTCGCTTCTAATTTTTCTGAAGAATATAATACTGCTATTACACCCCCGCCTAAGGAAAAAACAGACATTGCTATGGTCAGAAACACATATTTTTTATACTTGTAATTAAAAATTTGCTGTGAGGACCATAATTCTAACGCTGGTATAAATAACAGTTCTATAAACATGGCAAGCATTAAATTAATAGGTAATTCAAACACATTAGTCCAAAAGTCAATCTTCAATATATATATAATAAACCATATAGCTGTAATTATTGTCGTTAATCCTAATTGCGAAGATGTAAAATTCATTTCATCTTTTTTATATAAAATTAGTCCTTTCTGATATCCTCCTTGAAAAACATTTAAAGATGTAAAAATAATTAAAATTGAAAACCATGACTGAAAAATAGCAAATGTACCATACTGTTCTTCCGTTAAAATTCGGGTAAATATAGGTGTCGATACGAGTGCGATTCCTTTGTTTATAACATTACATAATGTGTACCACAAGGCTGCCTTTACTGGAAGGGACATATTGTTATATTTTTCTTTTACTCTAAAAAAATTCATTTGATAAACTCTCCAGCTTTTTACTTTATATTTCAATGAAATTTTTCTTCTTTTTCCATTTGAAAATAGTGTTCTTTGTTTCTGTACTTAAAAGGAACTGCTGGATGTCCACCCGCAATTGCATATGCTGGAACATCTTTGCAAACTACTGAACCTGCTTGAATAATAGCTCCATCTCCAATGCTTACTCCGCCTAATATAATAACATTATTTCCAAGCCAAACACACTTTCCAATAATAACATCTTTATCCACAAAAGATTCATCATATGGAATTGCATTACCTTCATAGTTATGAAAGGATGTGATAATTTGACATCCTGGTCCACTGTGAAAATAATCACCAATTACAATTTTACCTTTTCCTGTCATTGCCATACCATTAAAAGAAACATGATTTCCTAAATAAGTATTATCCGTTATATAAGTTTTCCCACCAACATATAAATCATTACCACAATGTGCTGCTTTTTTTCTTAGTTTTTTAGGATAATATATTTTAGATAATTCAAAACGTACTTTATTTATTATTCCCATTCAAACTCATTCCTTCCTTGAATATTCTAATTTCGGAAAAACATATACAATTGCCAAAACAAAATACATATAGCAATATAACGTAACACTTTCAAAAATCATTACAAACAAAAGTGTAACTATAGTAGCATTAAATAAAACAACGTATTTTTTTTGTTTAAGCTTATTAACATTTTTAACGAATGAATAAACCATTATCCAAAAGGCCATTGCTAAAACAATTCCACCATCTAACATATTTTGGAGTATCTGATTATGAGCATAATTAAATCCGCCACCTGTCCACTCAGTCCAAAATGGTTGCAATAACACTCCATCTATCCCATAGCCAAACAATGGTTTGTTTACAATCTTAATTAAAGCTTCTCCCCAAACAAATCTTCTTCCTGAAAAATCTATATTGGGAATAATATTTCTGTTAATTGAAGTTATGTAAACTACAATTAAACTCATAATTATCATTCCTATTAAATAAATTTCTGTTCTAAAACAGAACAAGTGATATAATTTCCATTTATATGTTATATAAGCAATACAAAGTGCAACAGCAGACAAAATTGCTGATGAAGCATCTGTAGTAAGCATTGTAACTAAGGTGATTACAACAAGAAATATAACTCTTCTCTTATGCGTCTTAAAAATCATCCAATATAATATAGAAACTAAAATAGAAACAATTCCAAATTGCGAAATCATTTGAACATGTCCCAAAAATGTCAAATGTTCACCAAATTCGAATGGACTAATCATAAATATAAAATTCAAAATAAATTCAACCATAAAAACACACATTGTTGCTTCTAACAATGTTTTGCAATTTTTCTGCATATTTGATATCACAAACAAACACAAAAATGGAGTTGCAATTAACTGTTGTAACCCTGAAGTAACTTCTCCCCTGTTTATAAGTGTGATCAAAAATGCAAGTACAAAATATAAACAAATAAAAATCCCACTTATCTTTATTTTAATATTATTGATAATATATTTGATTTCTTTTAGCAAAATAAGAAATGCAGCAATCCATACCAAAAGAGAAGAGACATCATGATATATATTATTAATTTCTCCAAATCCTCTTGGAAAAAGAAAAGCAATAACTACAAAATAAATATAGAATCTATATCTTGATAATTTAAAACTCATTTACTTTCATACACCTCTTTTTAAAATCTCAGAAAAAATATGTTTCATTATGCTTACATTTTCTTGTCCAATTTTTCTTATTATCTTTCTTTTTATTTTAATTCTACTCCCCATCCATGAAGCACTATAATGATGAATAGATATCGTATCTTTACATTTTAAATTCTCAAGTCCTTCGCCTGGAGCAATAGGATCCATATATTTTTCAGGTAAAATTAAATTATTTTTTATTCGAGTACATTTTTCTGAATCATATATATATCCAAGTTGCTTAATCACCTCATTATTCAAATATGGACAAGCGATTTGATTTTTGTTATCAATGCTAAAATTTACAGAATCATATTTGTTTAACATTTCAAGTACTATAGAATTAAATTTTTGAGCCCCAAATCCTAATCCAGTCGTACATAAATGCCCTACCTGTTGAATTCCGATATAAAAATCATATTTTAAAAGGAAATCAAGATTTTTTAATAATTCAACATCAGTATCAAGATAAATTCCCCCATGATCATACACTACTTTTAACCTTGCATAATCGGAAACAAATGCCCACGCTTTTGCTTCATAAGCTGCTTTTGTAAATGGATGTGCATTTACATCAAAATTAGATTCATTCCAACATTTTATTTCATAATCTGGACATTTCTTTTTCCATGAATTAATGCATTTTTTCACATCATTCGGAATCGGCTTTCCGCCAAACCAACAATAATGAATAACTTTAGGTATCATTTTTATCTCCTATTCAAACTATTTTAAATCTCTGATATAGTGTGCAGGTATACCTCCCCACACTTGATAAGATGGAATATCATGATTTACAACTGCGCCTGCTGCAATCACAGCACCATCACCAATTTTGACACCTTTTAAAACCACAACATTAGCACCTATCCATACATTTTTTCCAATATATACTGGATTACTTTCTAACCCTTCTTCAACTCCATATTCTCCAAGCTTATGATCATGATCCACAATTACAGCATTATTAGCTATATTACAATTATCACCAATATTGATTTCTTTTGCACATGTAATTGAAGAATTATGATTTAAAAATACATTATTACCAATGATACATTTCGCACCTTCAGTACACTTGATATAGCATGGACCAGCTGTCATCAAAAATTCACCAATCTGTAACTTACTTCTCCTCTGCAATTCAACCTTGAATTTCCCTCTAATTGAGTTTACAGGAGTTATTTGAATATTTACTCCATACATAAGTTTCTCTTTTATATATATACAGACTGATCTAATTCCCAAAAACACTTTCTTTAAAATATTATTTAATGAAACACTGGAGGTGCTCCAATTACATACTTTAACTGTTTTTTCCTTTTCCTTATACATTTAGCAGGGACCCCCCCCCCACACTTCATAAGGCGGAACATCTTTTGTAACAACAGCACCAGCTGCTACGACCGCACCATCACCGATATTTACACCCTGAAGAACTGTAGCACCAGTCCCAACCCAACAATGATGTCCTACATGTATTGGTCTAAAATCAGCTGTATAGTCTTGATCATCTATATCATGGCTACCTGTTATCATTTTCACATGACTAGATATATTTGTATCATGATCAATGGTGATACCACCTCTGGCATCTAATTCGGCAAACCATCCTACTGCAACACCATCTGCAAGCTTAAGCCCCTTTGGTAATAAAACCTCGACTCTTCTAGATGGAAATGTATTTTTTCCAATTTCAGCTCCCATAAGCTGATAGAACCATTTTCTTATATGACGACTTGGAATTTTATTAATGACAACATTTCCAAACAATGTTATTGCATAATAAACGCATTTAACTATTTTAGGCATGTCATTTCCAAGACTTTTTGTATGTTCTTTCATTAAACTATAACCTTCCGTAATAATCTCTGTATTCTTTTGCTAATTTATCAAAAGAGAACTCCTCCATATAACACTTCTTAGCATTTACTTCAAGTTCTTTTCTCAAATTCTCATCTTCAATCAGTATATTCATTGCATCTGATAATTGACGAACATCTTTTGCATTTACCAGCAATCCATTTTCTTTATCTTCAATTATTTCAGGAGTACCATCAACACTTGTTCCAATCACTGTTTTTCCAACTGAAAAAGCTTCTATTGGTGTCAAAGGTAACCCTTCCCACAGCGAACTTAACACGACAAAATCAAATTGCTTCATTGTATTTTGTATATCTGATCTATACCCCAAAAACTGAATTAAATTCTCAAGATGTTTCTCTTTTACTCTATTAATAAGCTCATCTTTTAATTCACCATCACCAACAATAAAAAAGCGGACATTGGAATGCTTTTTTATCGTTATCTCAGCTGCATCGATAAAATATTCCATCCCTTTTTGCTCTGATAAGCGTCCAACATTTCCAATAAGAATATTACCGTTTGCACGCTCCTGTTCCAAAAGCTCTATCTTCTGATATTCACCTTCAAAAGGTTTAATTGCATTATGGATTACCACAACCTGCTGTTCCGGGATCTTGAAATAATTCACAAGATTTTTCTTAACCATCTCACCTACAGCAATCAATTGTGTGTGTTTATATGCAATTTGAGTCAACTTTTTTTTATCATTAAATGTGTTGTGCGCATTTGCAATTTTTATTATAGAATCTTTTGAAACTAACTCTGCATATAATGCTGCCATTCTATGATGCGAATGAATTATTGTAATATTCTCGTCTTTGATTATTCTTTTTATAGTTGAGAAAATTCGAGCCATATCTCTTAGATTTTTACTGGCTATATCTGGGACTGTATAATGTTTAATCCCCATTTTCTTTAATATCTCTTCGTGAACTCCTCCTGATGAACAAACTACAATTTTGTTCACTTCATCTGACAGAATCTCACACAACTGTAACACGACATTTTCTGTACCACCCAAGCTCATCGTTCGAACTATAAATAATACATTTTTATCTTTTTTCAGCATTTTTCTCCCTTTATGTGCACCATTATATTCACTATTTCCAAAAATTTATTTTAGTGATATTATGAAAGACTCATTTATATTTCTCTATTAATTTAATAATTTTAACATCATCTACAAAATATCTCTTAAACATTCTTCTAGGTTCCTGCAAGAAACGATAAAACCATTCCAAACCATGCTCACTCATCCAACGTGGAGCACGTTTTACATTTCCAGCGAGAAAATCTACTGTCGCACCTGCACAAACAGATACTTTTGCATCATATTTGCTGATGTTTTCATATATCCATTTTTCCTGCTTCGGACATCCAAAACAAGCAATTAATAAGTCAGGCCTTGCATCAGAAATCATTTTATTAATTTTATCAAGTTCCGCTTTATCTTCTTCAAATCCCATCGGTGGTGCATATGTTCCAACAATTCGAATATTCGGCAATTTTTCTTCAAGACGTTTCTTTGCCTGTTCAGCAATTCCATCTTTTCCACCAATAATAAACATAGAATAATTCTTTTTTGCTGCCACTTCACATAAAAGTGGAACCAAATCAGATCCTGAAATCTTTGCTTTTAATGGTTTTCCATGCATTTTAGAAATCCACACAAGAGGTTTTCCATCAACTAGTACCATATCCGCACTATCTACTATTTTCTTGAGATATTGATCATTTTCTATTTTCATAACAACATCAACATTGATTGCAACAATATAACTCTTCTTTTCTTTAGATATCATTTCTTCAATCTCTGTTAATGTCTCGTTCATATCAACATTATTAATAAATGTATTTAACAATGGTTGTTTTTCCATAATCTTTTACGCTCCAAAAAATCTATCTTCAAGCATTAAACACAAGCAGTGATATACCGGCAAATGCAGTTCCTGAATCATGTATGTTTCTGTTTCCGGAACACGAATAGTAACATCTGCCATTTTTACAAGTTCTCCCCCGTCTTTTCCTGTAAGACCTACTACTTTTATTCCAAGGGCCTTTGCGACAACAGCAGCACTCATTATATTTTTGCTGTTTCCTGATGTTGAAATCCCCAAAAACACATCTCCCAAACGTGCAAATCCATACAGCTGTTGAGCAAACACTCCCAGTCCATCTACATCATTAATGTATGCTGTAGTAAGTGCCTCATGTGCAACAAGTGGTATCGCCATAAGACCTCTTTCTAAATTGTTAGCAAGATCCGCTCCTCTTGTCTGATCAATTTCTTTTAGTTTCTTTGCAAAGTCTGAAGGAATTGAACGCTGAATTTTAAATCTTTTCATCAATTCTCCTGCAATATGCTCTGAATCAGCTGCTGATCCCCCATTTCCTGCAATTAAAAGCTTATGATCATTCTCATAACATTCTTCTAAAATCAAATATGCCTTTTCAATATCCTCTTTACAATTCAAAAGTTGTGGATATCTATCAATAAGCAAGTCTAAATGCCTTTGTATTTTTTTGTCTAACATACTCTTATTCCTTTTTCATTAACGCTATTCGCTGACATTTCCACAGAAATACAACTGAATCATTTTACTTCTTCATATTCCTCTGGACTATAATGAATCACTCTTGTTCCGCCATCTTCAAATCTAAATGGTATGTGCATCAGATCTTTCATTGCTTCCTTTACCATTTTTTGTTTTTCTGGTTGTACATAGAATACTAAGAATCCGCCACCACCAGCTCCAAGTAGTTTCCCACCAAGTGCACCTGCTTTTATTCCTTTTTCATATAACTCATCAATACTACTTGTACTAACAGCATCTCCTGTACCCTTTTTCAATCTCCATGTAACATCTAAAAGACGCCCAAAATCATCTAAATCTCTTTCTTTATTTGTCAACACAGCTTCTGCCTCATCAACCAACTCATACATCTTTTTCAATCTCTCTTTTTTATTTTCAGAGGTTTTTGCATTATTAGCCATTTGGACATCTGATGAAAATCTTGTAAAACCAGTAAAAAACATCATTAAATTGTCATTCAGTTGTCTTTTTCTTTCAGGTGAAATTATCACTGGTAAGACTTCATATCCATCCGCATTAAAATTAATTCTATTGAACCCACCAAATGATGCAGCAATCTGATCTTGCCATCCTCCAACTTCCTTACATAATACTCGTTCCAGATAAATCGCCTCATCTGACAGTCTTTTTTTATCTGCATATTTCCCTTTAAGTGCATAAAAAGCATTCAACATCCCTACAGCAAAGGAAGAACTTGTTCCCAATCCTGATCGTGCCGGAAGATCCGCTTCATATGTAAGACGAATTTCATGCATATCAAGCATTTTCATCGCTTCTCTTATTGCTGGATGTTGAATATCATTCACATCCGTTACCCTTTCTGTTTTTGAATAAGAAAGTTCTGTAGAATAATCAAAAAACCTTGGAAGATGTCGTACATTTATGTAACAGTATTTATCAAATGTTGTTGAAAGTACAGCACCTTCATTTTCCTTGAAATATTCTTCCATATCTGTACCGCCGCCAAAAAATGACATCCGGAATGGTGTTTTAGTTATTATCATTTAATATTCCCCTCACAGCCTCTAACAGACCGCCTTCTTCTATCTTTATAGCTTTACATCCAGCTGCTTCACCAGCCTGAATATCTGAATCAGAGTCCCCAATCATAAAACTCTGATTCAGATCAATATTTAATTCTGCCGCAGCCTTTAACAACATTCCTGGCTTCGGTTTTCGACAATCACAATCAATTTTTAATTCTGGTATTTCACCTTCATATCCCTTATGTGGATGATGTGGACAGAAATAAAGTCCATCTATATATGCCCCCGCTTTTCCCAGAAGAGTTTCCATTTTATTGTGAATTTCATCCAATTCATTCCATGTAACTTCACCACGTGCTATGACTGGCTGATTTGTTACTACAACAGCTAAATAGTCTGACTTATTTATCTGCTTTATCGCCTCTGCCGCATCAGAAAGAAGCTCCAGTTCTTCCTGTTTTCTCAAAAAACCAACATATTTATTAATTGTTCCGTCGCGATCAAGAAAAATTGCTTTTTGCTTGTTTTTCAGATTTTTAGCCTGTACAACACCTTTTTTATAATCATCACATACTGAAAGGTATCTTTCCGGTGTCCCCATATCCTTTACATACTCTGGTGAATCATAACAAAACATTTTTCCAGTTGAACAAAGTGGTTTTAGAATTTGTCTATCTAGATCAACTTTTTTTATCTTTCCATTAACCTCTTTTCCGATTTCTTCTCTATTAATCCCACTTCTTTTTAAAGCTTTTGATGAAATAACATGAAGTCCCGCATTTACTCGGTTCTTATATATATCAGGACGTGTATCCTCCTTTGTTAACCACCGTTCAACTACTCCATTCTCTTTCGATATGATTAATCCACTATCATATGGATGGGAATTAGGATGTGTAAACAACGTTACTAATCCACCTTTTTCTTTGTGATATTTAACCATTCTTTTGAAATCTACATCAAAAATTGCATCCGCATTTAAAAGAAGAAAATCATCTTCAATATTCAAAAAGAAAAGAGCTCCTGCATTACCAAGCGGCTTTTCTTCTACGAAATAAGAAATATTAACTCCCCATTTTGAACCATCACCAAAATAATTTTTAATTTTATCAGCCATATATCCGATTGTTAAAATAATATCTTTAAACCCTTGATCTCTAAGAGATATTATTTCTCTTTCTAGTACCGGTACACCTTCTATAGGAATTAACGGTTTTGGTATATTGGGAAATAATTCGGAAATTCTTGTTCCTTTCCCACCTGCCATTAACACAACCTTCATTCAGCCTATCTCCTTCTTTAGTCTTAATCATAAACAAATATTCTAGATTCGTACTGTAATCTCTCCATCCTCTTTCTTCACATCAAAAACAAGCGGATGCTCTTTCCCCCACTTCGGATCTTCCTTTTCCTTCTCATTCCATTCCTTCCATTTCTGAATGAAACCATTGTGGATCAGGTTCTCCGCCGCAAGTCTTGCTTGCACCGCTTCGTCATAATTGTCAAAAAGGCCAACATAATAGCGCTTTCCCTTGAACCCGATATCTACACGATACCGATTGCAATTCTTCAACTGGAAAACGCCCCGGAAACCACTCATGTTGTCTTTTCTGCTTTTTCTCTTTTCTAGTACTTCAACACAGGTTCCGTCTACGAGATGTCGTCTCTGCGCAATTTCCTGACGGTTCTTCTTTTGTAAACAACCGCAGCTATGATAATTACCATGCACAAGACCTGCTGCCGTCACGTCAACTTCATTTCCACAATCACAGACACAATGCCAATAAACGGAGCCCCGTTTATCCCTTTTTTCTGTCGCATATTTGGCTGTCAACATACCGAACTTTCTTCCTGACAGATCTGCCGGTCTTCTTCCCATAAGCCTTCACCCTTTTTGCAAAAAATTTCGTAGAGTAGATTACTCTACGAAATACGCTTTTTCTTTAAATTGTTTCAAATCTTAATATAATTATCATACATAGTGTACTCTTTTCAAACATTTCTGTCAATCTGAATACGTTCATTTCGTAAAATTATACAATATCTTAGCGAAAAAAATCGAAAAACAGACATTTTCATCGTTTTAGTATCCTTTTTTTAATAGTTTTTCCTTTATTCGCCGTCAGATTTCTGGTCAATTGTCAGATAATTTCCAAGCTATCCAATCAAAAAATTAAAAATATTTATCTTTATTTATCTAAGTCACTTCACGCTTTTGCAATCACATGTATTAAAAAATCAATCATAATTACAAATTTCACAGCATTTATTTACCGTCATTTTTTTGGTCAGACACCTGAAAACCATTGATTTCCAAGGCTTTCCGTAAAAAATTCGTAGAGTAATCTACTCCACGAAATACGCTTTCTTTTTCTATTCTGAACTTTTCTCTTTTTCCCCATACACCTCAAAGAAACTGCCCCGGATTATAAATACAATTATTTCCACATGGCTGACCATCAAAGATTTTCTTATTCAATTGATCGATATATCTCCCTGCCTCTTTTTCTTCTCTTTGATCCCCCTCCAGAAACCCCAGCGCAGCCTTCAGATTCCGAATATCCCGGATCATATCTTCCACATAATTTCCTCGTCCAACCAGTTTCAGATGAGTAATCCCTGCCGCCTCCAGCTGTGGCAACGCACACAGAGCACATCCACTCTTCCCACAGAGATATTGTTGCTCTTCTATTTCCAATGTTCTTTTTCTCACTCGTTCCATACGCTCTTCCATCTCAGCATCTCCCCAGTAGGTCGTCCTGCACAGATAACCCATCTCGTCACAGTGAAGGGAATTACAGAATGCTCCTGTGAACTGACACAATTCGTTCAATGCAAAGGCCTCGAATTCCAATCTTTCTGCATTTACAGCTTCTATCATCTGCCGCATCGATGCAACTGTATTTTTCCTGTGAAAGATTACTCTGTCGATTCCCATTTTCTGGAAAACTTTAATTGCTTCCCGGTTCATTTCTCCGACTTCACCGCTAAGATGGATCTTACAGGATATGCCTTTCTGTCTCAGGTACAAAATCAATGCCGGATCGGCAAGGATGAAGCTGTCGAATCCGATTTTCATACACTGTTTCACAATGTCTGCAATCTCTTCATATTGTTCCGGAATATAATAGAGAGAATTCATCGCGATATGCACCGGCTTTCTGTACTTCCTGATCATTGCTGAGAGGATCTCTAATTCACTGAAAGAACCGAGCTGCACATTATAAGCCAGCACTTCCCTGCGGTTCAGTGGAAGTACGGTTCCGTATTTTTTTGTCCAGTTGTATGGCACATATCCGCAAAACAACTCGTCTGCTCCTGCCTGGACATATGGAATATACTCGTCTATAGAGCCAAGCCCTGCAACGATTTTCATCCTTCGCTCTGCTTTTTCTTTTTCATTCTGTTTTCTTTTCTGTGTCTCCATTCTTCCATCATCCTTCTGTTTTTCACATTTCACAATAGATTGACCACAAGACGGTTCCATTTTATTCCGAGTTCTCTCTTCAACTGATCCGATTCATCCAGCAGATGTTTATCCAATGCGAACAGACTGTTGTATTTTCCCTTCATATATAAATGCTTTGGATAGAAGAAGCTATGTTCCAGACACGGTGCCGGACATTCTTGTCTCTCCCTTTGTTTTCCACGTTCACCGTGTTCCAGTACAGCGCAAAGTGTACAATAGCTCGACGTATTTGTCTGATAGAACGGCACATGGAGATGGTTCTGTATCTTTTGCGGTATTTCCTGTGTATAACCGCAGCTTTCCCACTCATAACTGCTGATTCCAAAGCTTTCTTCCAGATAGGTGCGATAAAATCCTGCATTCAGATTATTCTGTTCCAACAGCGTCTTATCTCCCATCTTGTAGAACATTCTTGGATCTTTCTTCCGCTTATTTAAGAGCGTCCCAAGACACGGGATCAGATGTTCTGTCCGCTTCACAAGATGTGCCAGTCCCCAATCATTGACT
>ERZ827181.2308-NODE-2308-length-16858-cov-21.211391_pt1 | contig 16858 bp, 17 predicted proteins | sample MGYA00519778_ERZ827181 | MGnify/ENA primary metagenome ERZ827181 (study PRJEB31778, sample SAMEA3449273) | human gut metagenome | biome: human gut; feature: human-associated habitat; material: faeces | place: United Kingdom | collected 2010/2012 ...
TATCACCATGGCGGTGGTGCCCTGCCTTTTTGCTTTGTATTTCCCTATATTGCGCTTTTCGGACTAATCGCTGCGTACGTCCGTACATGGTCGGTACGCACGTACGCAGGAAAAAGGGCAGGGTCTGATATATAACAGTAGTCTTTTATTGTGTAATATGATATACTCAAGTCAACATAACAATTGTGAACGAGCGCAATTTCAAATGGACATCAATCGTATTTTAAGTGAACGAGCCATCTAAAAAAGGAGGTATTTGCTATGAAAAAAACGTCGAACATTTGGGTTCGCAGAGGTCTTTTGCTTCACCGTTTGCATGGACAGGAATTGGCATTAGCTCTCCTATTAAAGCAAAAACCGATGTCTGCTCCACAAATTTACTCGTCCCTTTTGGAAAAAGAAATACGCTTTGACCGCAAGAAGATTGGAAAACTTTTGGCAGACCTTGAATGGTGGGGAGTTGTCTCTAACGATAGTGGTGTATATAGCTGCCAATGTGCTGTGCTGGATAACTGTCAAGAGAGCTATAACGAGGGCCAGTTGATTGATTTGATTGGGTTGACTCAAAACACTGTGAATGGCCAATCTTTTTATAGTTCTATACCTCCGATGAGCGTCAGTTCTCGTGGACCCAGTGGTGCATAATTGTGTGATTTCCAAATAGTAAGAAGCAGGGTTTGGGGCAGGCACGCCCCAACAAGAAGCTGTCCCAAAGTGGCAAGAATTTTCAAGAATTGAAAATTTGTGGCCACGGGACGATTCTTGCTCTCCCCTTTTTCGCTGCGTTTCGCAATTTTCACATTTCAATCTGCTCGCAGATTGTTGACAAGCTGCGCTTGACCCGATACTATAAAGGCAAGTCGAATACACGCCAAGGAGGTGCAACCATGACCGCCGTGATCTACGCCCGCTATTCATCCGACAGCCAGCGTGAAGCATCCATTGAGGGACAGCTGCGCGACTGCAAGGACTACGCCGAGAAGAACGGCATCACCGTGGTCGGCACCTACATTGACCGTGCCTACTCTGCCAAAACGGATGACCGCCCAGACTTTCAGCGGATGATCAAGGACAGCGGAAAGAAAATCTTCGATGTGGTTCTGGTCTGGAAGCTGGACCGCTTTGCCCGGAACCGATTCGATGCCGTGAACTACAAGTACCAGCTGGAAAAGAACGGTGTCCATCTGGTGTCTGCCATGGAACCCATCTCGCAGGGGCCTGAAGGCATTATGGTGGAGAGTATGCTGATTGGCATGGCGGAATACTATTCCGCCGAACTCGCCCTGAAAGTGGCGCGCGGTGAGCGCGAAAACGCCCTCCAGTGCAAGTACAACGGCGGTGTGGTGCCGCTGGGCTTCACCATTGGCAAGGAGGACAGGCTGTACCATATCGACCCGGAGACGGCTCCCATCGTGCAGGAAATCTTCACCCGGTATGCCGACGGCGAACCGGCTGAGAAGATTGCCGCCTCCCTGAACGAGCGCGGCCTGCGTACCCGCACCGGGAAGCCGTTCGTGAAGAACAGCTTCTTCCAGATCTTCCGCAACCGCCGCTACATCGGCGAATACCGCTACAAGGACATTGTGACGCCGGGCGGCATTCCGGCTATTGTTGACCAGGACTTGTTCGACCGGGTGCAGCAGCGTTTCGAGCAAAACAGGATCGCCCACGGTCGGCCTGCAAAAGAGGATGTGAGCTATCTGCTGACCACCAAGCTGTTCTGTGGCAAGTGCGGCACCCTGATGGGTGGCGAAAGCGGCACCAGCCACATGGGAAACACCTACTATTACTACAAGTGCGGCAACGCCAAACGCCACGGCAAGGCGCACTGCGACCTGAAAGCCATCCGTAAGGAGCCTCTGGAGCGGTTCGTGGTGGACACTGCCATTAAGGTGATTTTCAGCGATGAAATCATCGAACGGCTGATAGATTTGGTCATGGAAGCCCAGCAGAAGGAGAACACCCGGCTGCCTGTCCTGAAAGACCAGCTCAGGGACACAGAGAAGCGGCTGGCAAACCTTCTGGAAGCCATTGAACAGGGCATCCTGACCCCGACCACCAAGCAGCGGTTGGACGAGCTGGAAGCCCGGAAAGAAGCCCTGAACACCAGCATTCTGGAAGAAGAGCTGAAAAAGCCCGTCCTGACCCGTGAGTGGATTCGGTTCTGGCTTGAAAAATTCCGCAAGGGTGACGTGGGCAGCACGGAACACCAGCGGCAGATCATTGATACCTTTGTCAACTCGGTCTACGTCTTTGATGACCGGGTCGTGCTCAATTTCAACTTCACGGACGATTCCAAAACAATCTCCCGTGAAGAGGTGTTGGGTTCGAGTGCTGTGGAGAATGCTCCACCACATCCCCAGACCATTTGGTCTGGGGATTTTTTTGTGTCATTTGCCAGCCCGGAACAGCAAACCGGGAATTTCACTCTATCGGGGGTGTTCTTTCCTTGGCAGGTGTGGTATACTCGGCTTAGTTCAACAAATCTGGATTTGGAGGGTTGAATCATGTGGAATGAATTAGGTATCAGCGGAGGAACCGCAATTGTTATTTTAATTGCGCTGTATTATGTTATCAAATGGGCAGTGAGAAACGGCATCAAAGAAGCGTATCGTGCTATCACGGGAGAGAAAACCAATGAAGATATCCAAAACGAAAAAGAGCTGAAAGAACTTGGCTTAGATTCAGAAGATCAATAAATCCGCACTCGTTCCCGGCAAAGAGCAGCGCACAAAAACCCACATAAAGGAGATGCTTCCCCATGGAATACAAACGTTTTGGCAATAAGATCATTGTCCGCATCGACAAGGACGAGGAGATCCTAGAACAGGTCAAAAAACTTGCCCTGAAAGAAAACATCCGCCTTGCCGCCGTGCAGGCGCTGGGTGCTACCAACAGCTTCACGGTGGGCGTATATAATGTGGTAGAAAAGCAATACTACGCCAACAGCTTCAGCGGCAGCTTTGAGATCGTGTCCCTGACCGGCACCATCAACACCATGAACGGTGAATTCTACACCCACCTGCACATGAGCGCAGGCGACGAAAAGGGGCAGGTATTCGGCGGGCACCTGAATCGGGCCGTGGTCAGCGCGGTGTGCGAGATGGTCATCACCGTTATCGACGGTGTGGTGGACCGGCGCTTCAGCGAGGAGATCGGGCTGAATCTGTTCCGGTTCTAATAAAGCATAAAAAAGTCCAGGAATCTTAATGATTCCTGGACTTTTTTTGGTGCCCCGTCGGGGATTCGAACCCCGGACACCCTGCTTAAAAGGCAGGTGCTCTACCGACTGAGCTAACGGAGCGTGGCACATATGAAAAAAGGATGGGGCCATCCGGAAAGGCGTGGCAGGGATGGCTGGACTCGAACCAGCGGATGAGGGAGTCAAAGTCCCTTGCCTTACCACTTGGCTACACCCCTGTGTGGAAAAAGAATCAGGGATTGGGATCGCTCCCAATCCCTGATATTCAGTGGGGTGGGTAAAGGGACTCGAACCCTCGACACCCGGAACCACAATCCGGTGCTCTAACCAACTGAGCTACACCCACCATATAGAACCGCAAGGAACGCCGGACGACATGCTCCAGTAAAGAAGTGGCGCGCCAGAAGGGACTCGAACCCCTGGCCTACTGCTTAGAAGGCAGTTGCTCTATCCAACTGAGCTACTGGCGCATAAAAAAGTGGAGCGGGTGACGGGAATCGAACCCGCATCCCCAGCTTGGAAGGCTGGTGCCCTGGCCATTGTGCTACACCCGCATGCGCCCTCCGCGAAATCGTCAGCTTTGTCATATTACCATATACTGCTTGGTTCTGTCAAGAGAAAAATTGAAATTTTCCGCCCTCAGAAAATCCCAGGAAAAATCCTCGAACATCTGTTGCAAACCCGGATTTTCTGTGATATAATCGAAAAAAGTACCCGGTAAAGGAGCGGACATCATGGCCCAGCTGACCAAAATGCAGCAGAAAATCTATGACTACATCGTCCAGGCCATCCAGGACCAGGGGTATCCCCCCTCGGTGCGGGAGATCGGCGAGGCCGTGGGGCTGAAGTCCCCCTCCACGGTGCACTTTCACCTGAAGCACCTGGAGGAGCTGGGCGTCATCGGCAAGCAGGCCGGAAAGGGCCGTGCCCTGACCCTGACGGAGGCGCCCCAGGAGAACCAGGTGCCCATTGTGGGCAATGTGGCCGCCGGGTCCCCCATTCTGGCCCAGGAGTGCATCGAGGATTACCTGACCTTCGACACCGGCGGCCGGGACGGGGAGTATTTCGCCCTGCGGGTCCGGGGCGAATCTATGCTGAATGCCGGCATCCTGCCGGACGACCTGGTGGTGGTGCACCAGCAGCCCGCCGCCAACAACGGCGAGATCGTGGTGGCCCTGCTGGGGGACGAGGCCACGGTGAAGCGCCTGAAGCGGCAGGGGAGAGAAGTCTGGCTTCTGCCGGAAAACCCGGCCTATCAGCCCATCGACGGGCGGGAGGCCCGGATTCTGGGCAAGGTGGCCGCCGTCATCCGCCGGTATTGACACGCCGGGCCCAAGCCGCTATAATAATAGCCAATCGAACAGCGCGACGATCGGAAAGAGTATGCCGCGCAGCTCCGGCAAGAGAGGGACGGCCACCGGCTGCAAGCCGTCCTGCGGAGTGCGGCAGAAGGTGCGTCCGGGAGCGCGCGGGATGTGGAAGCCCGCCGCATGGCCTGCGTCAAAGGCCCTCAAGCGACAAACGAGAGTGGAACCGCGAGACATCGCCTCTCATGCCCCTGGGCATGGGAGGCTTTTTGTTTGCCATCGAAAACTGACGATTGAAGGAGAACACACCATGTATCTGTATAATTCCGCCACCCATCGGAAAGAGGAGTTCAAGACCCACACCCCCGGCCATGTGGAGATGTACACCTGCGGCCCCACGGTGTATCACTTTGCCCACATCGGCAACCTCCGCAGCTATATCATGGAGGATGTGCTGGAGAAATACCTGCGCTACGCCGGATACAGCGTCAACCGGGTCATGAACATCACCGACGTGGGCCACCTGACCTCCGACGCCGACCAGGGCGAGGACAAGATGCTCAAGGGCGCCCGGCGGGAGCACAAAACCGTCATGGAGATCGCTCAGTATTACACCGACGCCTTTTTCGAGGACTGCCGCAAGCTGAACATCAAGCGCCCCGACGTGGTCCAGCCCGCCACCGGCCTGATTGACGACTATATCAGGATCATCACCCGCCTGCTGGACACCGGCTATGCCTATGTGGCCGGGGGCAACGTGTATTTCGACACCAGCAAGCTGGAGCGGTACTATATCTTCAACGACCACAACGAGGAGGACCTGGCCGTGGGCGTCCGGGAGGGCGTGGAGGAGGACACCAACAAGCGCAACCGCAACGACTTCGTCCTCTGGTTCACCAAGTCCAAGTTCGAGGACCAGGCCCTGAAATGGGACTCCCCCTGGGGCGTGGGCTATCCCGGCTGGCACATTGAGTGCTCCGGCATCTCCATGAAGTACAACGGCGAGTATCTGGACCTGCACTGCGGCGGCATCGACAACGCCTTCCCCCACCACACCAACGAAATCGCCCAGTCCGAGAGCTATCTGGGCCATCCCTGGTGCCCCCAGTGGTGCCATGTGGCCCACCTGAACACCGAGGGCGGCAAAATGTCCAAGTCCAAGGGCGAGTTTTTAACCGTGTCCCTGCTGGAGCAGAAGGGGTATGATCCCCTGGCCTATCGCTTCTTCTGCCTGCAAAGCCACTATCGCAAGAGCCTGGTGTTCACCTGGGAGAATCTGGACAACGCCGTGGCGGCCTATAACAAGCTGCTCTCTAAAATCGCGGCCCTGACCCCCGGCAAGGGAGACGTGGACCCGGCGGCTCTGGAGGAGCTGAAGGCCCGCTTCACCAAGGCCATGGACAACGACCTGAACACCTCCATGGCGGTGACGGTGCTCTATGACGTGCTGAAGGCCAGGACCACCGACGCCACCAAGCTGGCGGCTCTGGACAGCTTCGACCAGGTGCTGGGCCTGAAGCTGACGGAGAAGGCGGCGTCCCTGCGCAAGACCCAGGCGGCGGCTCCCGCCGCCGGCGGCTTCACCGTGGTCTGCGAGGACGGCGGCCAGGATCCCCAGGTGGAGGCCCTGATCCGGGCCCGGGCCGACGCCAAGAAGGCCAAAAACTTCGCCGAGGCCGACCGCATCCGCGATGAGCTGAAGGCCCAGGGCGTGGAGATCACCGACGTCCCCGGCGGCGTCCGCTGGAAGCGGGCATAAGTCCCCAATAAGCAGCAAGCCCGCCGCGCATTTTTCCTTCGTACCCATTGCGCATCCGGGCCGCATGGGGTATAATAAAACGTCAAATCTCTGAAAGAAAAAGGGGAGATCCATATGCAGGCAATCATACTGGCAGCAGGCATGGGCAAGCGGCTGAAGGAGCTGACCCAGGACCGGACCAAGTGCATGGTGCAGGTCAACGGGGTGGCCCTGATCGACCGGATGCTCCATCAGATCGAAAGCCGCCATCTGTCCCGCATCGTCATCGTGGTGGGCTATGAGGGCGAAAAGCTCATGAAATATATCGACACCCTGGGCATCCGGACGCCCATTGTCTATGTCTAGAACCCCATTTACGACAAGACCAACAACATCTATTCCCTGGCCCTGGCCAAGGACTATCTGTGCCAGGACGATACCCTGCTGTTTGAGTCGGATCTGATCTTCGAGGACGCCGTCATCGACCAGCTGCTGGACGACCCCCGGGAGACCCTGGCCCTGGTGGACAAGTACGAAAGCTGGATGGACGGCACCTGCGTGAAGCTGGGGCCCGATGACAGCATCGCCTCCTTCGTCCCCAGCAAGAATTTCCGGTTTGAAGAGGCCCACGAATACTACAAGACCGTGAACATCTACAAGTTCGGCCGCCACTTCTCCCGGACCCACTATGTTCCCTTCCTGGAGGCCTATTCCAAGGCCCTGGGCAACAACGAGTATTATGAGCAGGTGCTGCGGGTCATCGCCATGCTGGATGACCCGGAGATCCGGGCCAAGCGCCTGAATGGCCAGCTGTGGTACGAGATCGACGACATCCAGGACCTGGACATTGCCTCCTCCATGTTCGCCCAGGACCCGGACCTCCGGGTCAGCCTCATGCAGGGACGTTACGGCGGCTACTGGCGCTATCCCCAGCTGCTGGACTTCTGCTATCTGGTGAACCCCTATTTCCCGCCCCAGCGGCTGATCGACGAGATCCAGGCCAATTTCACCTCCCTGCTGACCCAGTATCCCTCCGGCATGCGGGTGAACGCCCTGCTGGCGGCCAGGAACTTCGCCGTCCACCAGCAGAACATCCTGGTGGGCAACGGCGCGGCGGAGCTCATCAAGGCCCTGATGGCCCGGCTGGAGGGGGTCACCGGCTTCATCCGCCCCACCTTCGAGGAGTACCCCAACCGCTATCAGGACCGGCCCAACGTCTGCTTCACCCCGGCGGGCCCGGACTTCCGGTACACCGCTGACGATCTGATGGCCTTCTTCGGCCCCCAGGACATCGACAACCTGGTGCTCATCAACCCCGATAACCCCACCGGCAACTATATTCCCGCCCCGGACGTGCTGCGCCTGGCGGACTGGGCGCAGGAGAAGGGCATCCGCCTGATCCTGGACGAGTCCTTTGCCGACTTTGCCGACGAGGCGGACAACACCTTCATCCGCCAGGACCTGCTGGACCGGTACAGGAGGCTGTATGTGGTCAAGAGCATCTCCAAGTCCTATGGCGTCCCCGGCCTGCGGCTGGGGGTCCTGGCCTCCGGCGACCAAGACCTGATCGCCGCCCTAAAAAGGACGTGGCCATCTGGAACATCAACTCCTTTGCCGAGTTCTATATGCAGATCGAGGAGAAGTATAAGAAGGACTATGCCCGGGCCCTGGAGCTGATCCGGGCCGAGCGGGCCCGCTTCCGCCGGGAGCTGGAGAAGCTCCCCAACCTGCGGGTGATCCCGTCCCAGGCCAACTATCTCATGGTGGAGCTGCTGGGCGGCCTGTCCGCCCGGGCCATCACCCGGGACCTGCTGGTGAACCGCTGCATCCTGGTGAAGGACCTGTCTCCCAAGCTGGGCGGGCAGCAGTATCTCCGCCTGGCCGTCCGGGACACCCGGGACAACGACCGGCTGCTGGAGGCCCTGCGGCCCCTGTGCGGCGCATAAAAGCATACATTGCCCCCTCCGGCCCGGCCGGAGGGGGCAATTTTATGCCGCGCTTTTTCATACCACAAAAATTTTTGTCCACTTCATATGCTAATTTGTTGGAAAATTCGACTCTTTCCGGTGGACACCCCGCCCCCCGCAGTGCTATACTATTACTGAATACGACACAGTGTCTGCTTTTTATAACATATCTTGCAACGGGGTGATACGATGAAAACCATGCGTAGAGGAACGAGTATATTGCTGTGCCTGGCGCTGCTGCTGGCGGCCCTTCCGGTGATCCTGCCGGTATTTACATCAGCCACCGCCGCCGACGACCAGGAGGAGCAGCTGCTGGGGACCCTGAGCCAGCGGTTCGAGGCCAGCGGCCCGGGGGTCATCTCCTCCGGAGCGGGCGACGCAGGCGGCAAGTCCTACGGCGCGTATCAGTTCTCCAGCCGCAGCGACATTCCCCGGGCCTTCTTCCGGTGGTGTCAGTCCTCCTCCGATACATATTACCGCTCCATCGGCAACCGGCTGGCCGCCGCCTATGAGGCCGACGGGGGCTATGGCTCCAACTTCGACGCCACCTGGCGGGCCCTGGCCAACGAGGACAGCGACGGCTTTATGCGGGTGCAGCGGAATTATGTCCGCCGCAGCTACTATGACCCCATCGTCCGGTCCATCGAGTCCGCCGTGCCGGGGTTCGACATGGATAACTACAGTATCGCCCTGCGCAACGTGTTCTGGTCCCGTGCCGTGCAGCACGGAGTGGGCGGCTCCTCGGGCTTTTCCAGCAGCGACGGCCGGGGCGGCGCCACCGGCGTCATTATGCGGGCCTTCGACGCTCTGGGCGGCTTTGCCAATCAGCCGGAGGCCCAGCTCATTGAGGCCATCTATAACGAAAGCGGCGCCGTGCGGGAGCCTCAGTCAGACTCCTACGGCGTTATGACCGGCCCCACCGCCGACAAGTACGGCGTCACCGGCAAGGTGCTGAAGTATTACGACGGCAACTCCGGCGACGTGCAGCTGGGCGTATATGCCCGCCTGCGGATCAATGAGCCCGCCAAGGCCCAGGTGATGCTGGCGGACTACGGCTTCAAGGACGCCACGGTGGGCGAGGGCGTGTATCAGCTGCGCTCCTCCGCCAACAGCAGCCTGACGGCCACCCCCGGCTCCTCGGGCCTGACCCTGAACGCCGTCACCGGCGGCAAAAATCAGCAGTTCCGCCTGGACTATCACGCCAGCGGCTACTATACCATCACCTGCCAGGAAAACGGCCTGCGGCTCACCGCCGGTAAAAACGGCGTCACCCTGGCCAAGGCGTCCACGGACAAGGGCCAGCTGTGGAAGGCCGCCGTGTATAACAGCGGCTTCTCCCTGCAGAACCGGGGCACCGGCACCTATCTGTCCGTGTCCTCCAACGCCGCCGGCGGCCGCCTGGTGCTGTCGGAAACCGCCCTGCAATGGCAGCTGGCCCTGGCCGGGGCCGGCTGGACCCTGGACGGCGCGTCCTATCCCACGGTGAACTCCACCCTGACGGTGGGGCAGACGGGCTTCCCCTTCCGGGGCACCCTGCGCAACTCCTATAACATCCGGAGGGTGACGGTGTCCATCCTCCGCTCCAACGGCGCCAACGCCATCACTCCCGCCACCGCCTCCCCCAATGCCAAGAGCTATGACCTGTCCCGGCTGGACGACGCCGTGGCCTTCTCCCGGCTGGGAGTGGGAGGCTATACCCTGGTCATCGCGGCAGAAAACACCGCCGGGGACAACTATCGCCTGGAATCCCGGTTCTATGTCACCGACGGCTCCTATGTGGTGTCCTTCGACCCCTGCGGCGGCGCCTGCTCCGAGAGCACCCGCCTGGTCTCCGCCGGTCAGAAATACGGCACCCTGCCCACCCCGGTGAAGGAGGGCTGCGCCTTTGTGGGCTGGTTCACCCAGCCGGAGGGCGGCCAGCAGATCACCGCCAACAGCACCACCGGGGCCGGCAACATCACCCTCTATGCCCACTATCAGGGGCAGTATACCTATCAGTTCCTGAACTATGACGGCTCCGTGTATGCCCAGGGGAAGCTGGCCGCCGGGCAGGCCATCCCCAAGCCCGCCGGAACCCCGGTCCGCCCCGCCGACAGCCAGTATACCTACACCTTCACCGGCTGGCAGGGCTACACCAGCGGCATGACCATCTCCGGCAACGTCACCTTCACCGCCCAGTTTGAGGCCAAGGCGGTGGAGAGCTATCCCCAGGAGATCACCACCGGGGCCTACCGCATCGCCGACGGCTATCTGCGGGCCATCCCCGTGGGCACCACCGCCCGGCAGCTGCTGGCGGGCCTGTCCCCCAGCGACTACATCACCCTGCCGGTCCAGGGTGACAGCCCCGTGGGCACCGGCATGGCCGTCACCTATGCCCGGGACGGCCAGACCCTCCAGACCCTGACCACCGTGGTCACCGGCGACCTCAGCGGCGACGGCCGGGTCACCATCACCGATATGGTCCGGCTGCAGGCCCATCTGCTGGGCAAAAACACCCTCACCGGCGCTGCCCTTCAGGCGGCAGACCTGAACGGCGACGGCCAGGTCACCATCACCGACATGATCCGGCTGCAGGCGTATCTGCTGGGCCGGGGCACCATCCAACCCAACTGAGCAGGAGGGCTTGACCCATGAGAAAGAGAATTTCATCCGTCCTGGCGGGCCTGCTGGCGGCGCTGCTGCTGTGGGGCCTGGCTCCGGTAACGGCGGAGGCCGCCGGGGCCAGCTTCTCCGGCTCCGGCAGCGTCCGGGCCGGTGACAGCGTCACCGTAACCTTCACCGTCAGCGGCTCCAACATCCAGGGCATCACCGCCGTGCTGCACTACGACAGCAGCGCCCTGACCCTTACCGGCACCCGCCAGCTGGTGGGCTCCAGCTGGTCTGTGGATATGAGCGGCGGCAACCTGCTGGCCTATGACCAGTCCCTGTCCAATCCCATCACCGGCAGCGCCGCTGTGCTGGCCGTCACCTTCCAGGTGAAGTCCGGCGTGGCCGCCGGGACCCGGGTCAGCGCCACCATCACCGACATCGTGGCCACCGACGGCAACAGCGACCAGTCCCTGAACGACGCGTCCTGGGCGGCCAGCGTGGCCGCGCCCCCCTCCGGCAACGCCAATCTGGCGGGCCTGTCCTGCGGGGACTATGCCCTGTCTCCGGCCTTCTCCGCCGGAACCACGGAATACAGCGTCACCGTACCCTATGACGTGTCCCGGCTGCCCCTGGATTACCGGGCCGCCGACGGCGGGGCCGATGTATCCGTCAGCGGCAACCAGCTGTCCGTTGGCGTCAACACGGTGGTGCTGACGGTTACCGCAGCCAACGGGGCCTCCCGGCGATACACCATCTCCGTCACCCGGCAGCCGGACCCCAACGTCACGCTCAGCAGCGACGCGTCCTTGTCGGAGCTGACCCCCTCCACGGGGCAGCTGTCCCCGGCCTTTTCCCCGGAAATCACGGAATACGCCGTGTACGTCCCCTATGAGACCGCCAAGATATCCCTTTCCGCCACCGCCAAGGACAGCAAGGCCCTGGGCGTCACCCAGCCCGATGCGTCCCTGAAGGAGGGCGACAACCTGCTGACCGTCACCTGCACTGCCGAGGACGGCGCTACCCGGGACTATACGGTCCATGTGGTGCGGATGCCGGCCTTTGCCGGAACTCTGCCCCAGATCGGCCAGCCGGAGCCGGAGGATCCCTCTCCGGAGGAGCCGCAGACCCAGACCGGCCCCTTCCGGGCCCTGTGGACGGCCCTGTGCGCCCCGGTGGACCTGCCCCTGAACCGCTGGCTCCCCATGTACGCCATTCTGGCCGCCGGTCTGGTGATTCTGCTGGTGCTGCTGTTCTTTATCGGCCGGGCCGTGGGCATTGCCCGCAGCCGCCGCCGTCTGCCGGACCATCCGGCCCAGATGGAGCCGCCCCAGTCCCCGGCGGAGCCGGAGTCTGTGCCGGAACCTGTACCGGAGCCGGAGGAAGCCCCCGCCGCTTCGGAGGAGACGCCGGTTCCCCCGGTGATCGTGCCGGAAAGCGTCCCGGCGGAGGAAGCCCCCGCCCCGGAGGCTGTCACACCGCCGGAGGAGGAAGTCCCGGCTGAGGAGCCGGAGGCCCCGGTAAGCGAGGAAGTCCCGGCTGAACCGGAGCCTGCCCCGGAACCGGAGGAACCCACTCCGGAAACGCCGGAGGAAGCCCCGGAGGAGCCGGAGGACAAGCCCCAGACCCTGGATCGCGACAGCCTGGACGCCCTGCTGGAGGAGATCCGCAATATGGAGCCCTGATTTGAGACAGTCAAAGAGGCCCCCGTTTTCGCTCAGCGAAAACGGGGGCCTCTTTCACGATTATGCAAATTCCATGGGCGTCCGGGTGCAGACCTCCCGGATCTTGGCCTGCAGGCGCTTCAGGTCCTGGAAGGTCTCCGGCTTCTTGCCCGGGTCCCGCAGCAGGGCCGCCGGGTGATACAGGGCCGTCATCCACATGCCGTTTTTCTCAAAAAACTGGCCGTGCTCCTGGGTGATCCTGAAATCCGGCTTGATGATCTCCGCCGCGCTGATGCGTCCCAGGCACACCAGGATCTTCGGCTGCATCAACTCCAGCTGCCGCCGCAGAAATCCGGCGCAGGCGTCCTTTTCGGTGTTCAGAGGGTCCCGGTTTTTGGGCGGGCGGCACTTGACGCTGTTGGTGATGTAGATTTCCTGCCGCCGCAGGCCGATCATGGCCAGCATATCGTCCAGCAGCTTCCCGGCGGCTCCCACAAAGGGCTCGCCCTGCTGGTCCTCGCTGGCCCCGGGGGCCTCGCCCACCAGCAGCACCTCCGCCGTGGGGGACCCCACCCCGAACACCACGTTGGTCCGGGTATCCGCCAGGCCGCAGGCCCGGCAGCTCATGCACTGCTGCCGCAGCTGCTCCCACTGGTCCATATCTTTCCTCCCTTTCCCCGCCTTTGCCCGGGTATCGCGGCAGCTCTCCCGGGGCAGAATGAGGGGGAAGGGAGGCGTCGCCGTGTACTGGCTGTGGCTGTTTTGTCTGTATAGCTTTCTGGGATATCTGCTGGAAAAAATCTTCGCCGCTGTCACCGGGTCCCGGCATCAGGTGCGCAAGTGCTTTCTCCTGCTGCCCCTGTGCCCGGTGTACGGCTTGGCCATGCTGGCGGTGCTGCATCTGCCCGCCGACCTGACCCGGGGCTTCTTCCGCCTGGCCTTTTACGGCGGCCTCACGGCCACCGCCGTGGAATACGCCGTGCACTTTCTCTATGACAAGCTGCTGGGGGTCATGTTCTGGGACTATTCCGGCACCCACATGGACCTGAACCGTCGGGTCTGCGTGCCCTTTGCGGTGATATGGGGTCCGTTGACGGCCTTCGCCCTCCGGCAGGTGCAGCCCCTGCTGCACCCCATCGCCCTGCACGCCCCCGCCGGGGCGGGTCTGGCCCTGCTGCTGGTGCTGACGGCGGACAGCTTCTTCACCGTCCGCCTGCTGCGCCGGACCCACAACGTGGACCTGCTGGGCCTGCCCAACCTGCTGGCGTCTCTGCGTTAGCCCAGCACCCGGTCCAGCCAGGCCCCGATGTCGCCGTAAACCGTGTCCCGCATGGCGGCCTCGTTGAGAATCTCATGCCGCAGGCCGGGATACAGCTTCAGGGTCACGTCCCTGACCCCCGTCCGCTTGAAGGCGTCGTGGGTCCGCCGGACACCGGCTCCCATGTTGCCCACCGGGTCGTCCTGCCCGGCGATCAGCAGGATGGGGGCGTTTTTGTCCATCCGGTCGATGTTCCCGGGGGTCTGGTTGAACCGCAGGCCCCGCAGCATCTGGCGGAACAGGCCCACCGTGGCGTCCGCGCCGCACAGGGGGTCCGCCATATACCGGTCCACGTTGTCCGTGTCGGCGGACAGCCAGTCGTTGGGGGTCCGGGGCTTGTCGCCGAAGGCCTTGTTATAGGCCCCGAAGGCCATATTGGTCACCATCTTGCTGACGGCGTCCGGCCCCTTGAGCCCGGACAGAATTCCCGCCAGCAGCAGGCCGCCCCGGATGGTCATCTCCGGCTGCCAGCCGGTGCCCATGATGATGGCGGCGTCCACCGTGCCGGGATAGCGGATCAGGTACGACCGGGACAGGAACGACCCCATGCTGTGGCCCATCAGCAGGATGGGCAGATCCGGATACTGCTCCCGCAGCCGGTCATGGAGCAGGTGGATGTCGTCCACCACCGTCTCCCAGGTGCTGCCGTCGCCGAAATACACCGGCGTGCCGCCCTCCGGCAGGGACTTGCCGTGGCCCAGGTGGTCGTGTCCCGCCACCAGGATGCCCCGGTCGTTGAGATACCGGGCAAAATCGTCATACCGCAGGATGTGCTCCGCCACGCCGTGGGCGATCTGTAAAACGGCAATGGGCTCCCGGTCCGCCGGAGTCCACTGTGCCCCGTGAAGTTGGGTGTGGCCGTCGCTGGAAAGAAAGGTAAATTCCTGGAAATCCGTCATGGTAATCCTGTCCTTTCTGTGTTATAATACCCTATATTAGCATACTCTGAAACAAAAAGAAAGAGGAGACTTCTATGGGAACCTATATTCTGGCGCTGGACCAGGGGACCACCAGCTCCCGGGCCATCGTGTTTGACCGCCGGGGCGACATTGTGTCCAAGGCCCAGTTTCCCTTCCGCCAGCTCTATCCCCAGCCCGGCTGGGTGGAGCATGACCCCATGGAGATCTGGGAGACGGAGCGCCGTGCGGCGGCCCAGGCCGCAGCCGGGCTGGAGGGGGAGGTGGCCGGCATCGGCGTCACCAACCAGCGGGAGACCACCATTCTCTGGGACAAGACCACCGGCCGGCCGGTATATAACGCCATCGTCTGGCAGTGCCGCCGGACGGCGGAGTTCTGCGAGGAACTGAAGCGCCGGGGGCTGGAGGAGCGCATCCAGTCCGCCACCGGCCTGCTGATCGACGCCTACTTCTCCGCCACCAAGATCCGCTGGGTGCTGGACAACGTCCCCGGCGCCCGGGAAAAGGCGGACCGGGGGGACCTGCTGTTCGGCACGGTGGAGACCTGGCTCATCTGGCAGCTGACCGGCTCCCACGTCACGGACTATTCCAATGCCTCCCGGACCATGCTGTTCGATATCCACCGGCTGTGCTGGGATGCGGAGCTCTGCGAGCTGCTGGAGATACCCATGTCTATTCTGCCCCTGCCCGTGGCCAATAGTCAGGTATACGGCCTGGTGAAAAAAGGCATCCCGGGCCTGGAAAAGCTGGCGGGGGTGCCGGTGTGCGGCGCGGCAGGGGACCAGCAGGCCGCCCTGTTCGGCCAGACCTGCTTCCGCCCGGGCGAAGCCAAGAATACATACGGCACCGGCTGCTTCACCCTGATGAACGTGGGGGAAAAGCCCGTCCGCAGCCGGGCGGGGCTGGTGACGTCCGTGGCCTGGCAGGTGGAGGGCCGCACGGCCTACGCCCTGGAGGGCAGCGTTTTCAACGGCGGCAGCACCATCCAGTGGCTGCGGGACGAGCTGCACCTGATCGACTCCGCCCCGGAGTGCGACCGTCTGGCGGAGTCCGTGGAGGACTCCGGCGGCGTGGTGGTGGTCCCGGCCTTCACCGGCCTGGGGGCGCCGTATTGGGATATGTACGCCCGGGGGGCCATTCTGGGCGTCACCCGGGGCACGGGCCGGGCCCACATCGCCCGGGCGGTGCTGGAGTGCATCGCCTATCAGGTGACGGACCTGATGCTGGCCATGCGGCAGGACGCCGGGTGCGACATCACCGCCCTGCGGGTGGACGGCGGGGCCAGCGTGTCGGACATTCTCATGCAGCTGCAGGCGGATCTGCTGCGCATCCCCGTGGACCGGCCCCGGATGGTGGAGACCACCGCCTTCGGCGCGGCGGCCCTGGCGGGCCTCAGCTGCGGCGTGTGGAGCGATCTGGAGGAGCTGACCCGTCTGCGCCGGAGCCAGCGGGTGTTTGAACCCCTGCGGCCCCAGGCGGACTGCGACCGGGACTATCGCCTGTGGAAGCGCGCCGTGTCCCGTGCCTCCGACTGGATTGAGCATTGACAAATTCCTTGCATTGGTATATACTTATCGTGATTATTCAGATTCTGAAAGGAGATCATTGCTATGGCATTTTTTGATGAACTGACCAAGAAGGCCCAGCTGGTGGCCGGTGCGGCTGCCGAAAAGGCCAAGGATCTGGCGGAGACCGCCACCGAGAAGGCCAAGGCTGCCACCGACGCCGCCAAGATGAACATGGAAATTCTCTCCGAGCAGCGGGAGATCGAGAAGAACTATCGGGCCATCGGCGAGTGGTTCGTCTCCGAGTTTCAGGGTGAGCTGCCCGACGCCGTGAAGGACGTTGTGGCCGCCGTCAACGCCTCCAAGGAGAAGATCGCCCAGCTGGAGGCCGCCAAGCGCAAGGAGGAAACCCAGGACGAGGAGCCCCAGGAGGAGTCCGGCGATGCCAAGACCTGCTCCGTCTGCGGCACCGTGTCCGACAGCAACTTCTGCCCCCACTGCGGCGCCCCCATGGGCAAGTAAACAACCGGTTTAACCGGAAAAGCACGGCTTCGGCCGTGCTTTTCTTTTTATCCCCAAAGGGCAAGCCCTTTGGGGATAAAAGGCTTGCAGTCTGCTGCGCGCATAATTTGTTCGCTGAAAGCGAACAAATTC
>ERZ827181.2318-NODE-2318-length-16806-cov-16.532147_pt1 | contig 16806 bp, 12 predicted proteins | sample MGYA00519778_ERZ827181 | MGnify/ENA primary metagenome ERZ827181 (study PRJEB31778, sample SAMEA3449273) | human gut metagenome | biome: human gut; feature: human-associated habitat; material: faeces | place: United Kingdom | collected 2010/2012 ...
GTTCCCAAATCTGCATACGGACAGTCCCATGCGCGACAGTCGGTTTGAAAGCTGGCTGAGGTTTGCTTTCGATATTATAGGCAATCTCTATTGGGCCACGAATCTCACTAAAAAGTACGACGAGTCGAAAAAGGCGTATACGGATTGCGACGTTTTGCGGGAAACGCTGCTTTTTCCCGGCGCCTGCGGGGATGGTCTGCTCTTTTACACCGAAACGGAATATAACGCGCCGCTTCCTTCTCTCAGGCTTTTCAGTATGTTTTTGGGCTTGCAGGAATACGAGTATTTTTTGGCGGTAGACCGCGCCGCCCATGCCGCCCAAGGATATTATCTCAAAAAAATGGATGCGAGAGAGATGCTGGAATCTTTTTTTCTGCGCATAGCCAAAGGAACGATGCTGATTTACGATTTCGACGTCGAGGCGCTTCGACGAGAATTGGGCGGACACGTCGTATTCGCGGAAAATAACTTGTTCACGGAATGCAAAGCGGGAGAAAAAAGAAATCTTCTCTGTGTTTATTCTCCCGTAAACGCCGAAGTGATATGCGACGGCAGACGAGGGGAGGAAAGTCTTTCGGGCAAGGGAAAGAGGACCTGCTTTTTCCTGGCGCACGAAGTCCGTTTCGCCGAGATAGACGTGTCGTTAGACGGAAAGCATTTGAAATTAAGAAAATTTATCGATTCGCCTCGGAAATATCTTCCGCTGACTCATTTGAAAAGCAATACTCCGAAAATCGAATGCGGTAAAGCGTTAGAGGAAAAGGGGACGTATGTACGTTTGAAACCTTTTGTAAACGAAGAGCAGCCTTCTGTTTTTCTTCCCTTTCCCGCGAATCTCGCCGAGATAAATAGAATAGAGGTGGAAACGCAATCTTTTTCGGAAGACGCCCTCGTGCTGAATACGGTGCTGAAAGACTCTTCCGGCGGCAGATATTGGCCGGGATACGGAATCATACGCGAAAACGGGGACAGTAAAATTTCCGTCGCGGTGACGCGTTTGACTCAAAACAGGTTAAATTCGGATACGGACGCCGTTCCCTCTGAACGGGTGAAGGAAAACGCGGCAGCCGCGGCTGCCTTTGATTTTGAAAACGTGGCGGGAATAGAATTGGTGTTTGGAAACAATGTGAAATTATTGGACGACAATCGGGAACGCCGGCGGGCGGAGTATTCCTTTCTCTTAAAAAGCGTTTCGATAACCTTTTTCGAAAAACAAGAAAAATATCGCTGACGATTCTCACTCGGGAGGTTTTTATGATATCGTACGATGACAAAAGCGGGATTTTTAAGCTGACGACGGCAAATACCGCCTATGCGTTTCAAATCGTCGGGGGAAAATATCCCGTACACTTGTATTACGGGAAGAAACTGGCTGAGAAAGGGCTGGAAAAACTGCGGGAAGGAAATATTTACGGCGCATCCGTCTATTACGCGGATGCGGGAATGGGATTTTCTCCCGATGTGGAACTTTGGGAAACCGCTTGTTCGGGGTGTGGCGACTTTCGGACGCCTTCGCTTAGGATTTCAGAGGCGGACGGCGCTTGCGATCAGCTTTTCACCTTTGAAAATTATTCTACCGCAGAGGGAAAGCCCGTTTCCGTCAGCGGACTTCCCTTGGCGGAAGGCGCGGATTGTTCCACTTTGACGCTCGATCTCGTAAACCGAAGGAAAAACTTACTTTTGCGACTCTTCTATACGATATACGAAACTTCGGATGTTATCTGTCGGCGCTCGATCCTGATCAACCGCGGAACGGAACAAGTAAGAATCGGGAAAATGGCTTCGCTCTTGCTGGATCTGGATCGCGGCGATGGGAAAATTCTCAAATTACACGGAACTTACGGCTTGGAGGCGCAGCCGGAGTTGTCCGAGATCGCGTCGGGCAATCATTCTTTCGGCAGCGTCAGGGGAATCACCGGGCACGAATATAATCCCTTTTTTGCAGTCTGTTCTCCCGAGTGCGGTGAAAATGGCGGGGAGGTGTATGCGTTTAATTTATTTTATTCGGGCAATTTTCTCAATGAGGTCGAGCTTTCCCATCACGGCACTTTGCGCATCGTTTCGGGAATAAATCCCTCCGATTTCAGCGAGGTTTTAAAGCCCGGGGAAAGCTTTGAAACTCCGGAAGCGATCTCCCTCTATACGGACGGGGGGCTGGGCGATATGTCGGGAAAGATGCACGCTTTTATCCGAAACTACGTATTGCCGAAAAAATACGCGTCTGTTGAAAAACCCGTCCTTCTGAATACTTGGGAAGCGTTTTTCTTTGATTACGACGAAAAAAAGATTTTGGATTTTGCCCGCAAGGCAAAAGATTCGGGCATAGAACTCGTGGTGATCGACGACGGCTGGTTCCGAAAGAACGATTCTTACGGGCTAGGCGACTGGAAAGAGGACCTGCAAAGATTCCCGGATGGCTTGAAGGGAATGTTCGAAAAGCTCAGAGCGATGGGACTGAAAACGGGATTGTGGTTCGAGCCGGAAATGGTCAGTGAACGATCGGACTTTTTTGCCGGGCATGAAGATTGGGTGCTCGGAAAAACGGGAGAAAGATTTTCCTCGCGCAATCAGTTGACGATCGATTTTTCCAAACCCGAGGCGGTGGATTTCATCTATCGAAAAATTGCCGACGTTATAGCCGCTTGCAAAGCGGACTATGTAAAACTGGATATGAACAGACCTTTGACTAACGTATTCTCCTTAGGCTGCGAGAGGGAAAAGCAAGGCGGTGTCTTTCACCGATACGTCCTCGGATATTATTCTTTTCTTCAACGACTCACCCGGGATTTTCCGGACCTTTTGATAGAGAATTGTTGCAGCGGCGGCGGTCGTGTGGATTTGGGAACGATGAAATATTCTTCGCTTCAATGGATATCGGACAATACGAACGCTTATGACAGAACGCTTATTCAATACGGACTGAGTTTTGCCTACCCTCCCGATTGTATGTCGGGACACGTCACTTTCGGCAGCGGACCTATCAATCGGGACGCCCCCGCCTATTTTAAGTACCTGGTCGCCTCTTCCGTCAATTTGGGGTACGAGTTGGATCTCAACAAGCTGTCCGAAGAAGAACGGCGGAGAATAAAGGAGGAAATCGCCGAATTCAAAAACGACGCTTCCCTGATTTCGAACGGACGGTTTTTTAGGCTATACAGTCCCTTTGAAAAGGGCGGTTATGAGGCGCATCTATATGTTTCCGAGTCGGGCGACGAAGCGCTGCTCTATTTCATTCAATTGAATGCAAAGCTCGGCAAAGAACATTTGATTTTGCGCTTAAAGGGACTGCTTCTCGAAAAAAAATATGAATTATGCGACACGGGCGAAATTTACGACGGTTCCGTTTTGTCGTATGCGGGATTCAGAATAGACGACCTGATAGGCAGCAGCCGCGCTTCTAAGGAGATTGCGCACGCTCCGCAAGGACGGGGATGCGGCTCGGGGGCAAAGTTTAGATTCCGTATGGTAAGGGATTAATAAAAAGAGGGCGCGTTATTCGCCCGACGGCAAGCGATCGGAAACAATGATTTTCTATTTTAAGAGGTATAAAAATGAGAGTAGCGATCATCGGTTACGGCGGCAGGGGAATGCTGTATGCGGAGATACTGAAAGAAAAAGGCGTGGAAATTTCCGCGGTCTGCGACGTGAACAAAGCTAAGCTCGCCTTAGCACAAAAGCGTCTGGAACTCGCGGATGGGGCTTTATACGCCGAAGAAGAAACCTTTTTCAGAAAAGGAAAATTGGCGGACTTACTCATCGTATCCACGCAGGATCAATTGCATCTTCGCCATGCGGTAAAGGGCCTCGATCTCGGCTACGATCTGCTGCTGGAAAAGCCGATCGCCGCGTCACAAGAAGAATGTGAAACTATTTTGAATAAGGCGCAAAAACTCGACAGGCGGGTCTTTGTCTGCCACGTTCTGCGTTACGCGCCGTTTTTTTCGGAAATCAAACGTCGGCTAAGCAGCGGAAAGTACGGAAAAGTCGTTACGATAGCGATGACGGAAAACGTAGCCTATTGGCATCAGGCGCATAGCTATGTGCGCGGAAACTGGCGAAACGATAAAATTTCCACGCCTATGATCCTTGCCAAATGCTGCCACGATCTGGATTTAATCGTTTGGTTTATGAACGACAGATGCGGCGCTGTGAGTTCTTTCGGAAAATTGAGCTATTTTGTTCCCGACAACGCGCCTAAGGACGCGGCGGAACGCTGTCTGGATTGTAGGTATGTCGATTCTTGTCCGTACAGTGCGAAAAAAATATATATTCAGGACCGTGCGGAAAAGGGGATTCTCGGCTGGCCTTGCGATATAGTGGTTTCCGAGCCTACGGTAGAAAAGCTGTACGAAGCGCTGAAACACAGTCCCTATGGAAAGTGCGTTTTTCGCTGCGATAATAATGCGGTAGATCATCAGGTGGTAAATATGTCCTTTATCGGGGGCGCTACCGCACAGTTGACGATGACGGCTTTTTCCAAGGACTGCTATCGGGAAATTCACGTTCACTGCGAAAATGGGGAAATTTACGGAAATATGAAGGAGAACAGGCTCTATTGCAATCTCTTCGGGTCTGAAAGCGAAGGGGTAAACGTCGATATCATTGCCGATTCTTCTTACGGACACGGCGGAGGGGATTGGCGCCTTTTGGAAGATGTTTTAGGCTTTTACGAAGGAAAAGCGGCGCGTGCGCTCACTTCCATCGAAAATTCCATACAGAGCCATTTTATAGGATTCGCAGCAGAAAGTTCCCGTTTGGCAGGAGGCAAGTTATTTCGGCTGTAATCCCTGTTAAGAAAGATAAGGTATGATTTAAATATTTTTTCAGCTTTTGCTTTGATCGAATAGGAGAAAAGCAATTTCCGGCGGAAAAAAGCGTAAATTATCATGCCTCCTGCGGAGAAAAACAATTTTTTCGAAACAAGAGTGAGGGGCGCGACGTCGGGAAACGAAACGACGAAATCGTGCGGCTTGCACGACGGGAAAGCGGCGGGGTTCTTTTCTCTCCCCCCTGTCCGCCTGCCTGCCAATCGGCCAGAAACAGGTTGTCAACCTCACTTTGCAGGACATCTTTTGGGCAGGTTCTTTTCCCCAAGGGCGGCCGGATGGGGTGGGGCGCAGAACGCGGGAGATCCTGTCGTTGTTTTTGACGATTTTGCCCACCTGACTTCCTGGAATCCTTTGAAATATAAGCAACCCACCTAAAAAACCATCCACACCGGTTGGTTTTTCCGGAGCTAACCTGCTGGAAACTGGTTCTCCTGACCTTCTCTGCCATTTCCACACTATGTTGCTCCCCTCCATCCCCCCTTCTGTACGGCTCTCCCCCGTCCCTTTCCGCAAAGTCCCGTCAGAATCCAGTGCGTCCCCAGCCATCCGCTGTCCGTCCTCTGCCCACAGTTTGCAACAATTTCGCCCCAAACGCAGTCTCTGTCCTACCGGTCAGAGACACGCCCGATGGGCAAAAAATTTTCCTCTGCCTGTCCAAACCGATAGAAAAAACGCACTGCGTATCTTTCGCGCAGTGCGTTTTGAACTCGTTCCGCTTTATTCTTCTTCCTGCTTGGGCACCTTGTGCGTAATGTGATCAAAGTCCCGCACCCGCTGGTTCAATTCCTTGTCGAACACATAGACGGTTGCGCCCTTCCCCAACAGGGTGATGGCGTAGTACTTGGCATGGTCGATAAAATTCGTCTCGTAGTAGCATTCAAACTTATCCGGGTCTTCCGACAGCTTGGGATGGTGATACATGACCTGAAAACGATAATCGTCGTATCTTTTGTGCATAGTGATCCTCCTCATTGGAATGTAATCATCATTCCTGCTCATTATAGCTTATTTTGTCAGGATGCGCAAGCTACTTTCCCGGTTCCCGTTCAGTTTCTGGCTGCTGTGGGGGACTGCGCCGTGCTTGATGAGCAGAGCGGCCTCCAGATTTGTTTTTGGTCGAAGGACAATTCCCTTTGTTCCAATGAAGAACTCCGTCTGCAAAAAAGGTTGCAAAAAGACCTGAAATCTCAACGATTTCAGGTCTTTTATGGTCCGAGTGTTGAGATTCGAACTCAAGGCCTCTTGAACCCCATTCAAGCGCGATACCAAACTTCGCCACACCCGGATAGCTGGCTTGCTCGTGTCAGCTTGATTAATATACCACATTCGTCCGGGGATTGCAAGCATTTTTTTGAAATTTTTTGGATTTTTTCTGACGGGGCTTCAATACCCGTACCGCATGCGCTTGGCCAGTAGGAAAATCACCGTGGTGATCACGGCCATGACCTCCGCCGCCACGATGGAAAGCCAGATGCCGTCCAGCTTCCACAGAAGCGGGAAGGTCAGCACCGCTCCCACCTGGAACACCAGCGTCCGCAGAAAGGCGATGATGGCGGAGGTCAGCCCGTCGTTCAGGGCCGTGAAGAAGGACGAGCCATAGATGGCGAAGCCCGAGAACAGGAACGAGAAGGAGAAGATGCCGAAGGCGTGGGACGTCATCTCGAACAGGTCCGGGTCATAGCCCACATAGAGCCGGGACAGGGGCGCGGCCAGCACCTGGCCCGCCGCGAACATGCACACGGCGCACGCGGCCAACAGGCCCAGGCTGCGCCGCAGCAGGCCCCGCAGCTCCCGGCGGTTCTCCGCCCCCAGGTGATAGGACTCAATGGGGGCCACGCCCACGGAATAGCCCACGAAAATGGCCTGGAACACCATGCTCACATACATCAGCACGCCGTAGGCCGAGATGCCGTCCTCCCCGGCGTACTTCATCAGCTGGACGTTATACAGCATGCTCACCAGGGACATGGACACGTTGCTCATAAACTCCGAGGAGCCGTTGGAGCAGGTCTTTCCCAGGGCACGCAGGTCCAGGCGGCACTTCCCCAGCCGCAGCAGACTGCTGTTGGGGCGGGCGAAGTAGATCAGCGGCGCCACGCCGCCGATGCACTGGCTGATGGCCGTGGCCGCCGCCGCACCGGCCGCGCCCCAGGAGAACACCCCCACAAACAGGGCGTCCAGCACCATGTTGGCAACCCCCGCCGCCACGGTGACGGACAGGCCCAGCCGGGGCTTTTCCGCCGTGGCAAACAGGCACTGGAACTCGTATTGCAGCACATAAAAGGGCAGGGCGATGAGGTTGATGCGGCCATAGATCAGGGCCTGCTCCAGAAGCTCCCCCTCGGCCCCCATCAGCACCGCCGCCGGGCGCAGGATCAAAAAGCCCAGGGCCGCCAGCACCACGCCGCAGGCCGCCGAGGCGTACACGATCATGGAGAAGATGTCGTTGGCCCGTTCCCGGTCCCCCTGGCCCATGGTCTTGGCGATAAGCGCGCCGCCGCCGGTGCCGAACATGAAGCCCACGCTTCCCAGGATCAGCAGCACCGGGATGATGAGATTCACCGCCGCAAAAGGGGTCTTGCCTGCGTAGTTGGACACGAAGAAGCCGTCCACCACGCCGTAAATGGCGGTGAAGATTATCAGGGTGATGGATGGCAGGGTAAAGCAGATCAGCTTGCGGCAGGTGAAATGATCCGAAAGCTGGATGGGTGTTTTGCTCATGATTCCTCCTTGATCTCCCGGGCCTTCTGGGCCAGGGCCTCCTGGAAGCGCCGGGTCAGCGCCAGATATTGCTCCACGTCCTCCTGGGGCCAGGCGGCGAACACCTGGTTTTCCGCCTGGATCACCCGCCGGGCGGTCCGCTGGACCAGGGCCTCCCCCTCCGGCGTCAGGCACACGTCCTTGCCCCGGCCCGCGGACTCCAGATAGATCAGCCCGTCCCCCTCCATCCGCCGCAGGGCGGAGTTGACGGTCTGCTTGGTCATGCCGCTCCAATAGCAGATGTCCAGCAGGCGGCACCGGCCCCCGGCGTCGCACAGGGTGTACAGCACCCCCATGACACTGTCCGAAAGGCCCCAGTGCTGGGCCATTTCATGATAAACCGCGTCGGTCTCCTGCAAAAGATGGTTAAACCGGCGCATATCCCGGGATGTGTATGCCATGGGGCCGCCCTCCTTGGTCCGAAATCGTACCCGGATACTATAGTACGATTTCGGACGATTGTCAAGCAAAAACAGACCGCCGGTCCCGGGAAAGAGGGGACCGGCGGTCTGTTTTGTGGTAAAAGGAGAGAGAATAACAATGATAACAGCTTTTGGATTACGGGCTTATCTTACCGTCCCGGCGGAGAAAAGTCAATAGCTCCCCACCATCGTTTACAGAACGTTCACAGGAAACCGGCGCTCTGCTTATTGACGGCGGGGCGCAATGGTGGTAATATTTAGCCTGCTAACATTTAGGGTGCTAAATATTAAAATCTCAGGAAAGGAGCAGACTATTATGAGCTGCATGAAAAAGCCCGAGCTTATCGGCCCCCTGCTGGGGTACTGCAACCACCGGGCCTATCAGCGGATGGAGCAGAAGCTGCGGCGCTATGGGGTCACGCCCATCCAGTGCCGGTCGCTGACGTATCTGCACCGGCAGCCGGGCCCCGTGACCCAGAAACAGCTGCAGCAGCATCTGGCCGTGAAGCCCTCCACCGTCAACGGCATCGTGGACCGGCTGGTGGAAAAGGGGATGCTGACCCGGTCCCCGGGGGAAAAGGACGGCCGGTGCCGCATCCTGCGGCTGACGGAGGCCGGGCAGCGGTTTTATGACGACTTTGAGTCCATCACCCGGCAGATCGAGGACCTGATCCACCGGGGCATGGACCCCCAGGAGACGGAGACCCTGCGCCGGCTTCTGCTGCGGGCGGCGGACAATCTGACATCGGAGGAGGACAACGCATGATTCGGAAATTAGCCCCCTATACCAAGGGGTATCGCGTCTGGATATTCCTGGGCGTGCTGTGTTCGGCAGGCGAGGCCGTGCTGGAGCTGCTGCTGCCCAAGGCCATGAGCCAGATCGTGGACGTGGGCATCGCCAACGGCGACAAGGCGTACATTCTGGCCACGGGCCTGAAAATGATCCTCATGGCCCTGGCGTCCCTGGTGATGGGCGTGGGCGCGGCAGCTCTGGCGGCCAAGGCCGGCATGGGCTTCGGCGCCAACGTCCGGGCCGCGGAATATGCCCAGGTGCAGAGGTTCTCCTTTGCCAACATCGAGCGGTTTTCCACCGCGTCCCTGATCACCCGGCTCACAAACGACGTCTCGTCGGTGCAGATGACCCTGATGATGGGCATGCGCATGCTGGTCCGGGCGCCGGTAATGCTGATCACCGCCCTGGTCATGGCCCTGACCATCAGCCTGCAGCTGAGCCAGGTGTTCCTGGTGGTGCTGCCGCTGCTGCTGCTTTTAGTGGCCATCGTCATCCGCTATGTGGGGCCGTTTTTCACCGCCCTGCAAAAGTCCACCGACGATCTGAACCTGGTGGTCCAGGAGAACCTCAACGCCATCCGGGTGGTGAAGTCCTTCGTCCGGGAGGACCGGGAGCAGGAGAAGTTTGCCCAGCGCAGCGACACCCTCCGGGATACGGCGGAGCGGGCCTACAGCTTCGTGGTGCTGTTTGTCCCCCTGGTGACCCTGATCATGGGCGGCACCATCATGGCCATCATGTGGCTGGGCGGCCACTATGTGGTGGGCGGCGCCATGCTCTCCGGCGACCTGATCGCCTTCTTCACCTACGCCTCCGAAATTCTCATGTCCCTGATGATGGTGGCCATGGTGATGATGGTGCTGACCCGGTCCATCGCCTGCGGCAAGCGCATTGTGGAGGTGCTGGAGGAGCAGCCCGAGATCACCGACTCCGCCGCCGACCCGGCCCTGACCGTGGAAAATGGCGACGTGGACTTTGATCATGTCTATTTCAAATACCACAAGGACAGCGACGCCTGGAACCTGGAGGATGTCTGCCTGCATATCGACAGCGGCATGACCGTTGGCATCCTGGGCGGCACCGGCAGCGCCAAGAGCACCCTGGTGAGTCTGATTCCCCGGCTGTATGAGGCCACGGAGGGCGCCGTGTCCGTGGGCGGACACGACGTCCGGGAATACACCATGGAGGCCCTGCGCCAGGGCTGTGCCATGGTGCTGCAAAAGAACACCCTGTTCTCCGGCACCATCCGGGAAAACCTCCGTTGGGGCCGGGAGGACGCCACGGACCAGGAGATGGAGGAGGCCTGCCGCATGGCCTGCGCCGACGAGTTCATCTCCCGGATGCCCGACGGCTACGACACCCACATTGAGCAGGGGGGCGCCAACGTCTCCGGCGGTCAGAAGCAGCGCCTGTGCATCGCCCGGGCCATTCTCCGCCGGCCCCGGGTGCTGATTCTGGACGACTCCACCTCCGCCGTGGACACCGCCACCGACGCAAAGATCCGGTCCGCCCTGCGCCAGGCCCTGCCCGGGGCCACCAAGCTCATCATCGCCCAGCGCATTTCCTCCGTCATGGACGCGGACCTGATCGTGGTGCTGGACGACGGCAAAATTTCCGGTGCAGGCACCCATGACCAACTGATGGCCTCCAACCACATCTATCAGGAGGTCTATAAATCCCAGCAGGAAGGAGCGACGATTGATGGCTGAAAACAAGAAGCAGGTCCGTCCCGGCGGCCCCCACGGCCGGGGACACGGCTATCAGCGGCCCCAGAATCTCCGGGGCACCGTGGGGAAGCTCCTGGCCTATATCGGCCGCTATAAGGCGGCGCTGATCGTGGTGGCGGTGTGCCTGGTGCTCAGCTCCGTGGGCTCCGTGGCCAGCAGCTACTTCCTCAAGCCCGCCCTGAACCACATTGTGGCCGGGGACTTCAAGGGCCTGTTCTGGATGCTGGTGGCCATGGGCGGCGTGTTCCTGGTGTCCGCCGGGTGCTCCTACGCCTATTCCCGGATCATGGTCCGCATCTCCCAGCGGACGGTGGCCACCCTGCGGCAGGACCTGTTCAACAAGCTCCAGACCCTGCCCCTGCGGTATTTCGACACCCACCAGTCCGGCGACCTGATGAGCCGCTTCACCAACGATATGGACACCGTGTCCGACATGATCGGCAACAGCTTCGCCAGCGTGGTGTCCAACCTGCTGACCTTCGTGTGCACGGTGGTGATGCTGGTTTACCTGAACTGGGCGCTGACGCTGATCACCTTCGTGTTCCTGGGGCTGATGCTCCTGGTGGTGAAGGGCGTGGGCGGCCGCAGCCGCACCAGCTTCCAGCAGCAGCAGGCGGCCCTGGGCAGTCTCAACGGCTACATTGAGGAGATGATCGAGGGTCAGAAGGTCATCAAGGTCTTTCACCATGAGCAGAAGACCCTGGACGAGTTCTCCGCCCGCAACAGCGCCTATCGGGACGCCGCCGCCATGGCCCAGACCTACGCCGGGGCCATGATGCCCGCCATGGGCAACCTCTCCCGCATCAACTACGCCGTCACCTGCTGTGTAGGCGGCCTGCTGTCCATCTCCGGCGTGTTCGACATCGGCTCTCTGGGCGCGTATCTGCTGTATGTCAAGCAGGTGTCCCAGCCGGTGAGCCAGATCAGCCAGCAGGTGAATACCCTTCTGGCGGCGGTGGCCGGCGCCGAGCGGATTTTCGCCGTGATGGACGCCGACCCCGAAACCGACGACGGCACCGCCACCCTGGTCCGGGTGCTGAAGGACGGCGACACCCTGACGGAGACGGACCGCCGCACCGGCCACTGGGCCTGGAAAAAGTCCGACGGCTCCCTGACGGAGCTGCGGGGCGACGTGCGGTTTGAGCACGTGGACTTCGGCTATGACCCGGAGAAAACCGTGCTCCACGATGTGTCCCTGTTCGCAGAGCCGGGGCAGAAGATCGCCTTTGTGGGCTCCACCGGCGCGGGAAAGACCACCATCACCAACCTGATCAACCGGTTTTATGACATTCAATCCGGCTCCGTCACCTATGACGGCATCGACGTCCGGGACATCCGGAAGGACTCCCTGCGCCGCTCTCTGGGCATTGTTTTGCAGGATACCCACCTGTTCACCGGAACCGTGGCCGACAACATCCGCTACGGGAAGCTGGACGCCACCGATGAGGAGGTCCGCGCCGCGGCCAGGCTGGCCAACGCCGACACCTTCATCCGCCACCTGCCCCAGGGGTACGACACCGTCATCACCGGGGACGGCGGCAGTCTCAGCCAGGGGGAGCGCCAGCTGCTGGCCATTGCCCGGGCCGCCGTGTCGGATCCCCCGGTGCTGATCCTGGACGAGGCCACCTCCTCCATCGACACCCGCACCGAAAAGCTCATCGAAAAGGGCATGGACTCCCTGATGGCCGGACGCACGGTGTTTGTCATCGCCCACCGGCTCTCCACCGTCCGCAATGCCCAGGCCATTCTGGTGCTGGAGCAGGGCCGGATCATCGAGCGGGGCGACCACGCCGCCCTGATGGCCCAGAAGGGCAAGTATTACCAGCTGTGCACCGGCCAGGAGGAGCTTTCCTGACCGGAAGGCAGCAAATACGGGCAAAAACGCCGGTATCGTGCGATACCGGCGCTTTTGCTATAGGGGGGGAAGGGGGAAATCAGCGAAGTCAGGCAGACCGCCTGGCGGTCCTGCTTCGATTCAGGAGTCTCGGAGGTGACTCTGAATATAAATTCATTATACACATACAATACTGAAAAATCAACCCGAATTTTGAAAAACTTTCAAAAATTTTGTATGTCACCGCAGCACGGCGCACAGCAGCGTCAGATATCGGGGCAGCCTGTCCCGCCGGGGCCACAGCAGCTCCCAGCCCAGTTCCCTCCGGGCGGCGGCGCCCACGTCGCAGCCCAGGGACTCCAGGCTGTACCCCACCGCCTGCGGATGGCGACAGGGCCGCCCCATGGGCCGGGTGCATTCCTCACACAGGGTGCACCCTCCGGTGGTCAGCACCGCCGCCCCGGGGTACTGCCGCCGCAGGGCCCGGTCCATCTGCCGGGCCTGCTCCGCCGTCAGCCGCCGGGTATATTCCGCCAGCTCCTCCGGGTCAAACCGCCGCTCCAGCATGGCCGGGGTGAAGTGGAACTGCATCCCCTCCAGCAGCACCGTGTCAAACCCCGCCCAGTATTCCGCCGCCGGAACGTCATAGGGCGGGCACGTCCAGTACCGCCCATAGTCCGGGCAGGGGCGGCACCCGGCGGCGGGGTCCTTCAGGTCCACATACCGCTGCACAAAGTCCGCCGTTGATATCCGGGCCTGCCCCCGCAGGATGGTGTATTCCTCCGTTTTCATCCTATCTCCTCCGTGGTCCAGCCGCTGAAATTGTACAGCGGACCCACCCGGGTCTCGCCGTTCATGGTGGATAGCAGCAGCATCTCGCACCCGTCGGAGAGCCCCGCCTCATCCACGCCATAGAGCAGGGTATGGAACTCCTCCGCAAAGACCCGGACGCTCTCTGCCGCCGCGCCGTGGGCCAGATGCCGGGACCGCACCAGCCGCTCCCGGCCGCCGGTCAGGCTCAGCAGCTCATAGAGCTGCTCCTCCGCCGTCCGGCCATAGCGCAGAAGCTCCCACTGCCCGCCGTTCCGGTGCAGGAACAGGGCCTCATCCCCGTTCTGTCCCACCGGGCCGGAGGACCACACCTCCGTGCCGTCATACCGCAGCACCCGGAGTCCTCCGTTCTCTGCCGCAAGGCGCTCCGCCAGTCCGTCGCCGTCCATGTCCACATAGGTTATCGCCGCCGTGCCGTCAGGCCGGGACACCCCCAGCCCCAGCAGCACAGCATACCCCGGATGGTGCGCCAGGTCCTCCGACACGGAAAAGGCTCGGGCCTTCAGCTCGTCATACCAGGTCTGCACGTCATACCCGTCATCGCCGGGATCCTCGCCCATGTCTACCAGAATATCCCGGCACACCGCCATCATGGCTGCCTGCATCCCATACCCGCCGTTATACCGGCACTCCAGCATGGTGAAGCAGTACCGCAGGGTGTCCACCCCGCCGTCCAGCAGCCGCCGGTAATCCGGCAGCTGCCGCATAGCGGCCTCCACGGCCCCGGAAAAGCTGATGGCCGCCACGCTGTCGTCTCCGCTGACGCTGAGCAGCAGACGATCCAGCTCCAGCACCCGCTCCGGCTCCAGCGGCACCGGCCGCAGCCTCAGCAGCTCGAAAACTTCCCCGTCAGCCTGGTGATATTGTAGCAAATACAGCTGATCATCCAGCCGCAGCAGCTGACGGCCGTCCTCCAGCTGGAACAGCCATCGCTCCTGGTACCCGCTGATGTCCGGGCTAACCCCCTCCGGGAACCGGCTGTCCCATTCCTCCAGGCTGACGCTCTGACCGCCCTGGATGGGATACTGACTGTACTTCTCCGGGTCCAGTGCGGTGGTCAGCTGCCCGTCGGCGTTCTCCTGATACCGGGCCCAGTATTTCACGGCTTCATTCCGGAATTGCAGCAGCTCCGCCGACAGGGGAGACGGGCTGGGCATCTCCGGCGTCTGATACACGCACTCCGCCGTCAGATACGTCCCGTCCTCCGGGAATGCCAGTCCCCGCCCGACGACGCTCAGTCTCGTGGAGCCGCTTTCCGTGGGCCGCAGGGCGATCTGCCCGTCCCGGGCGTATACCAGCCAGCGCTCCTGGCCGCCCCACCGGGCCCTGGCGCACCAGATGCGGCCCACGGAGCCGGAAGCATCCCCCTCCGTCCGCATCAGGTCCACATATGCCATGCCGCCCTGCCACGCCGCCGGGGTCCAGGAAAAGTCATCTCCCTGTATCACGTCCGGCCCGTCGGCGCTCTCCTTTGTCATCATCCGGTACACTCCGGGCAGCCCCATCCGCAGGGCCAGCTCCGTCCCTGCCGGAACCACCTGCACGCCCCGGGTATACTCCAGGATGGTCTGCAGCAGCTCCTCGCTGTTCACACCGTAAAGCTTCCCCCGGTACAGCAGCATCAGCGGATACCCGCTGTCGCCGCCGTACAGAAGCTCCCGCTTTCCGGCCTTCCGCCCCATTTGCAGGCGGAAGGGCGCCCTCCCCTGGTCAAAGATATTGTATGCGTAGTTCTCCAGCAGAGGGAAGTCCTCCTCCGTCAGCCCGTTGAGCTGCTCCGCCAGCCGGGAGGTCAGCCCCGGCATTCCGGCCGGTGTCCGGGCAGAGTTCCCTTCCCACAGATACGTCACGTTCAGCCCCCCAGCCGTCACCCGGCTGGCCCACCCATAGGGGGTCCGGTCCCTGGGGTTGGTCAGCAGGCAGACCGCCGCCGCAGCGCACACCACCACAGCAGCCGCCGTCACCCACACGGCAGGCTTTTTATACCGCAGAGCCCGGCGGATGCGCCCCTTGACGCAGATCTCGCCGAAGGCCACCGGACACGCCGTCACCGCCCGCCGGGGACCGGCGCAATTCAGAAGCGCCTGGGAATACGCCCGCTTGTCCGGCTCCTCCAGGTCCCGCAGCACCGCCTCGTCACAGGCGTATTCCATATCCCGGCACAGCAGGATATACGCCGCCCACAGCAGGGGGTTGAACCAGTACACCGCCAGCAGCAGAAACGCCAGGGGCTTCACCCAGTGGTCCCGGTGCCGGATGTGGGTCCGCTCATGGGCCAGCACATAGTCCCGGCTTCCCCGGTCCAGGCCGAAGGGCAGGTAGATGCGGGGCCGGATAAACCCCAGCACAAAGGGAGACGGGGCCTGTTCGCTCTCCCACACGCCGTCCTCCAGCCGCACCGCCGTCCGCAGCCGCACCCGCAGCCGCACATAGCTGCCTGCCAGATACAGCGCCATGGCCGCCATGCCCACAAGCCACACCACCGCGGCGATGTGGCCCAGGCTCTGCCCCGTCCGGGCCGCCGTCTCCGCTGCCGCCGCACCGGCGGGACTGCCGACGGCGGGAAGCCCGCCGGATACCGCTGTTCCCGCCGCCGTCAGCACGTCTCCGGAGATAGGCTCCGTGGTGGGCACCAGGCTGACGCCGGCCCGGGGCAGCAGGTCCCCCGGCCACAGCAGCCGCACCGCCACAATGGCCCACAGGCCATAGTGCGCCGCCCGGGGCGCTTTTTTCAGCACCACCCGCAGCACCATCACCAGCAGCACCAGCCACCCGGCGGTAACCGCCCGGTTCAGAATGGTCAGAAAAAGCTGTTCCATGGTCAGTTCTCCTTTCCGCTGTCGTCAATAAGCTGCTGCAGCTGCCGGACCTCCTTTTCTGAAAGCCGCCGCCCCCGGGCAAAGGCCGCCACAAAGGCGGGCAGGGAGCCCTCAAAGGTCTTGTCCACCAGCTGGTCGATCTGGCTCTGCTGCACCTGCTCCTTCGTGACCAGACTGGTCACCACGGCGTTTTCATTTTTCACCACGCCCCGCTGGCTCAGCCGCCGGATCACGGTATAGGTGGTGGCCTTGGACCAGCCCAGCTGCTCCTGGCACAGGTGCACCAGCCGGGTGCTGTTCACCGGCTCGTGCTCCCATAGGATCAGGCAGAACCGGTACTCACTTTCAAATATCTGGGGTACGCTCATGTTACGCTCCTCCTTTCAGGTTGAATCTGTTAAACCCTACAACAAGTTTAACAGATTCAACCTCTCCTGTCAAGGCTTTCTGCAAAAATACAGCGCCGCCCTACAGAAAAACAGGGACGCCCGAAGGCGTCCCTGTTCCGGACTCGATATGGGTAAGCTTTCCTTGGGAAAACTTACATAGCGGCGATGATCTCCACGATCTCCTGGCCAATGCGCTTCTGAGCCTCCACGGTGGCGGCGCCGATATGAGGCGTCGGAGCGTGAAGAAAATATGCCGGCGGCATATTTTTAGCTCCGACCACAGCGGCTATGCCGCGAGGAGAAGCACTGGGCAGGAAGCAGGGGCCGGGGGACGGCGCCGCCGAGGCAGGTTACATAGCGGCGATGATCTCCACGATCTCCTGGCCAATGCGCTTCTGAGCCTCC
>ERZ827181.2328-NODE-2328-length-16711-cov-3.326429_pt1 | contig 16711 bp, 10 predicted proteins | sample MGYA00519778_ERZ827181 | MGnify/ENA primary metagenome ERZ827181 (study PRJEB31778, sample SAMEA3449273) | human gut metagenome | biome: human gut; feature: human-associated habitat; material: faeces | place: United Kingdom | collected 2010/2012 ...
CGCACCTGCTGTCCCGAGAGCGTTTCCAAACGGGCGAGCACCTCCCGGGTCAGTTCCACCTTCATCGTGCGTACCGGCATAGAAAGCGCCAGTCCCGTCGCCCGGTCTTCTACCCGCACTTCCACCGGACAGTATCCGTCCGATCCCTGCAACACTTGCCGCAGCGAAGTGATAAAATCCGCGTCGATGTCGGCCACATCGACCGTAACGATCACTTTTTTCGGCGTATTGCGCGCCACTTCGGAAAGCAGCTGCACGCTGTTTATCACCAGACGCGGACGCCCCACCTGCCCCGTAGCCTTGTTTTCCCAGCCCTTGAGCACGGATGCCCGGATGAAGACCATCGCATTCTCGAAGAGGAAAGGCGAGAAGGAAGCGTATTTTTCATCGTAAAGGCGCAGTTCGAATGAAGCGTTGATGTCTTCGAGGGTATAACTTCCGCAAGGGTTGCCATTGCGGGCCGTAAAGTTTTCGCTGCGGGTGATCATGCCGCCGAAAGCCACTTCCTGGCCGACAAAACGGTCGATGTCGGCCAGTTGTTCCAGGCTCACGGTACAGTAATTGTCCAGCACGCAGCGGTAGCGGTCCAGCGGATGGGACGAGATGAACAGCCCCACCACATCGCGTTCGCGTTTGAGTTTGTCCAGATCGGGCCACTCCTCGCACGCAGGGATATGAGGCGGCTCCATGCGGAACGTTTCGTCGCCCTCGTCCCCAAAAAGCGAGGACTGCGCACTCTCGCGCTGGGCCCGCACCGCCTCTCCGTAGCGGACCGCTTTGTCGATCGTGTCGCTCTTGCCCTCCAGAGCGAAATACTGGGAACGGTTCAACCCAAAGCAATCGAAGGCTCCGGAAAGGACGAAATGCTCGATCGAGCGGCGCGAACAGGCCGACTTGTCCACCCGGGTGGTAAAATCGAACAGCGAGGTATAAGGTCCGTTTTCCGCTCGGTCTTTCAGAATAAAGGATATGGCGTTTTCCCCCACATTCTTCACCGCCCCCAACCCGAAGCGAATGTCCCCTTCCTTGGTGACCGAGAACTTGCGCTTCGACTCGTTGATATCGGGACACAGAATGCGGATCCCCAGCCGGCGCGCTTCCTCCATGTAAAAGGTTATGTCCTTGATGTCGTTCATGTTGTTGGACAAGACCGCAGCCATGTATTCCGAAGGGTAATTGGCTTTCAGGTAGGCCGTCTGGTAAGCGACCCAGGCGTAGCACGTGGAGTGCGATTTGTTGAAGGCATAGGCGGCAAAGGCCTCCCAGTCGTGCCAGATCTTTTCGAGGATCGCCTTGTCGTGGCCTTTTTCAGCTGCCTGGTCGATGAACTTGGGCTTCATCTTGGCCAGGACCGCTTTCTGCTTTTTCCCCATCGCCTTGCGCAGCACATCGGCCTCGCCTTTGGTAAAGCCGGCCAATTTCTGCGAGAGCAGCATTACCTGCTCCTGGTACACCGTAATGCCATAGGTCTCGGCCAGGTACTCCTCCATCTCGGGCAAATCGTACGTAATGGGCTCCAAGCCGTGTTTTCGGCGGATAAACGACGGGATGTACTCCATCGGCCCCGGGCGATACAGGGCATTCATGGCGATCAGGTCGGAAAATGCCGTGGGACAGAGTTCCCGCAGGTTTTTCTGCATCCCGGGCGATTCGTACTGGAACACCCCGACGGTATCTCCCCGCTGGAACAACTCGTAAGTCTTGGGATCGTCGATAGGGATCTGGTCCGGGTCGATGCGGATACCGAAACGGTCTTCGATCAGATTGATCGTATCGTTGATCAGCGTGAGGGTCTTCAAGCCCAGGAAGTCCATCTTGAGCAGCCCGGCCGACTCCACCACCTTGTTGTCGAACTGGGTAACCAGCATTTCGGAATCCTTGGCCGTAGCCATCGGGACGTGCTCCCGGATGTCGGACGGAGTGATGATCACCCCGCAGGCATGCACCCCCAGACTGCGGATCGACCCTTCGATGACCCGCGCCTGGTTGATGATCTTGGCGTTCATGTCGTTTCCGGAGGCCAGTTCCTTGATATGGTGCGCCTTTTCGATCTCCTCCTGACGGTTCTTCAACTTGTCGCGCAAGTCGGCCTCCGAGAGCTTGAACAACTTGGCCAGACTCACATCCGGCACCATCTTGCCCAGTTCGTTCACCTGCGCCGGGGTGTATTCCATCACCCGGGCCGTATCCCGGATCGAGTTTTTGGCCGCCATCGTGCCGTAGGTAATGATCTGGGCTACCTGGTTTTTGCCGTATTTCTCCACCACCCAGTCGATGATCTTTCCCCGTCCTTCGTCATCGAAGTCGGTATCGATATCGGGCAGCGACACGCGGTCGGGGTTGAGGAAACGCTCGAACAGCAGGTCGTACTTGATCGGGTCGATCGAAGTAATGCCGATGCAATAGGCTACCGCGCTCCCGGCCGCCGAACCACGCCCCGGCCCCACGAGCACGCCCATTTCCCGGGCAGCACGGATAAAGTCCTGCACGATGAGGAAATACCCCGGATAACCCGTCTTGGCGATGGTCTCCAACTCGAACTCGATGCGCGAGCGGATGCTTTCGTCCATATCGGGGTACACCTTCTTGGCCCCCTGATAGGTCAGGTAGCGCAAGTATGCATTTTCCCCGCGCTTCCCGCCGTCCTTCTCGTCTTCCGGATCGCGAAACTCGGCCGGAATGTCAAATTTGGGCAACAGCACCGGCTTGGCCAGCTTGTAGTTCTCCACCTTGTCCACCAGGTGGGAGATGTTTTCGATCGCCTCGGGAAGGTCGGCAAAGAGCTCCTTCATCTGCTGCTGGCTCTTGAAATAGAACTCGTTGTTGGGGAAACCGAAACGGCAGTCGCGCCCCCGGCCGATGGGACGGCTCTGCACCTCGCCATCGCGGATGCACAGGAGGATGTCGTGGGCGTTGGAATCCTCCTGACGGGCATAAAACGTATTGTTCTGGGCGATCACCCGTACGCCGTACTTGCGGGCAAAACCCAACAGCACTTTGTTGACGTGGTCCTCCTCGGGCAAACCGTGCCGCACGAGCTCGACGTAGAAATCGTCGCCGAACTGCTCCTTCCACCACAGGAAAGCCTGCTCGGCGCGGTGCTCGCCCGCTTCGAGGATCAGTTGCGGGATCTCGCCCTGCAACCCGCCCGAGAGAGCGATCAGGTTGTCCTTGTACTGCACGATCAGTTCCTTGCCCACCCGGGCGTAGGTGCCGTAAAGCCCTGTCGTATTGGCTTCGGTAGAGAGCATTGCCAGGTTGTGGTAGCCGGCCTTGTTCTTGGCCAGCAGCACCTGCTGAAAACGCCGGTCGGGCTGTTCCTTGGTAAAACGGGTACGCTTGTAATCCTCGGCCACGTACAGTTCGCAACCGATGATCACCTTGCCCTGGTACGGCGTCCAAAGCTCGCCCTTTTCCTCGCCGGCCTCTATCTTCTTGTTGTGTTTCTCGATCTTTTCGTTCAGTTTGCCGATGGCCAGGGTCATGTTGAACGCCCCGTACATGTTCCCCAAGTCGGTGATCCCCACGGCCGGCATTCCCTCGCGCCAGGCCATCTCCACCAGCGTGTCGACATCGGTGGTAGCCTGAAGGATGGAAAACTGGGTATGGTTGTGCAAGTGGCAATACGGCACCCCTTCCAGCGCCTGGACTGCCGCCTGAACCTGCGCCTGCTTGCCAGCCTCCCCGGACGGTTTTTCGCCCGCAGTCTCCTCCTCCAGCGGTTTGTACGGCTGGACGTTCAGACCGATGGGGCGGATCGGGTCGGGATGGGCCCGTCGGAAATCGTCGAGATAGCCTTCCTCGCACTGCAACTGCTCCCGGGTGTAGAGCCCCCTGCGCACCAACTCCAGGAAACACCGCGCGGTAGCCTCCACGTCGGCCGATGCATTGTGCGCCGAGGAAAAACCCTCGCCGAACAGGTGTGTATGCAGCTCGATGAGTTTGGGGAACTTGTAACCGCGTCCGCCGGGGATCTTGCACAAGTTGGCCGTAACCTCGCTCATCGTGTCGAGCACGCCCAGACGCGGGAGCGGGTTTTCCAGTCCTTTGCGGAAATACTCGCACCCCACTACCGGGATGTCGAACGAGATGTTCTGTCCCACGGCAAACCGCGCCCGAGCCACAGCCTTGGAAAACTCGCCCAACACAAAAGCCAGGTCGGCTCCCTCGCGCAAGGCACGCTCGGTGGAGATACCGTGGATCTTCTCGGCATTGAACGGGATGTCGTACCCCTCGGGACGGACGATAAAGTTCTTGGCTTCGATCAACTCGCCCATCGGACCGTGCAGCTGCCAGGCGAGCTGGACCATCCGGGGCCAGTTGTCGGTATCACTTACCGGCGCGTTGTAATGACGGGGAAGTCCCGTGGTTTCGGTATCGAATATCAGGTACATAATCTTCGCAGGTACATCGGGGTCTTCCGCCCCTTTCAGACAAAAATACGGCTTTCCCCCACGAAGGGAAAACGCGTCCGGCAAAAGTTATCAACAAATCCCCGGATGCCGTGCCCGGGAACGGAAAGACATTCAAAATCTTTTCAAAGGAAGGAAAAACCGCTCACTCCTGCTTTGAAAGAGCCTCCAAAACATCGGCCACCACGAAGGTGCTGCCGCCGACAAAGATCATGTCCTGGGGACCGGCCTGCTGCCGCGCAGCACGAAAAGCACTTTCGCAATCGGGATAGGCCTCTCCACGCAACGAAAAACGTGCCGCACGCCGTGCCAACTCCCGGCTGTCCAACGCCCGCTGGACGGAAGCCTGCGCAAAACAATACTGCGCCTCCTTGGGCAAGAGTGCCAGCACACCGTCCACGTCCTTGTCGTTGACCATACCGAAGACCATAAAGAGCCGGCCTTTGGGCGTATGGGAGAGCTGACGGACGATCTCGCCGATGCCATTGACATTGTGGCCTGTATCGCACACCACCAGCGGCCGACGGGAAAGCACCTGCCAGCGGCCTTGCAAGTGGGTATTGTCCACCACGCGGGCAAGCCCCCGGCGCACCGCCTGCGGATCGAGCTTCCAACTCTCGCGCAAGATCCCACAGGCAGCCACCACCGTAGCGATGTTGAAGCGTTGGTAGTCCCCCTCCAGCGGGCAAGGATAGTCCTCGAGCCGGATCCCGTGGTCCGTAAAGTACAGCGGAGCACCCTCCCGGGCTGCCTTCGCGCGAAACACCGGTTCGATCTCCGGGTCGTTCTCCCCGATCAGGACCGGCACCCCCGGTTTGATGATCCCGGCCTTTTCCCCTGCGATCTGCACGCAGGTATCGCCCAGGATGGCCGTGTGGTCGAGCGCGATGTTGGTGATCACGCTCAAGTCCGGCCTGACGACATTGGTCGAATCCAGTCGGCCGCCCAGCCCTGTCTCGACGACCGCCACATCCACCCCACAGGCGCGAAACCAGCAAAAGGCCATCGCGGTGGTCATCTCGAAAAAGGAAAAACTGTGCGCGGTAAAGAAGTCCAGGTGGCGTTCGACAAAATCGGCCACGAATTCCTTGGGGATCATCTCCCCGTCCACCCGCATCCGCTCCCGGAAATCGATCAGGTGCGGCGAGGTGTACAACCCCGTACGATACCCGGCCTCCATCAGCACCGAAGCCAGCATGCTCGAGGTAGAGCCCTTCCCGTTGGTGCCTGCCACATGGATGCAGCGCAGCCCCCGCTCGGGATGGCCCAGGTAATCCATCAAATATTCGGTATTTTCCAGTCCCGGCCGGTACGCAGCCGAGCCTATTTTTTGGAACATCGGCAGGGCGGAACACATCCAGTCCACGGCCCGACGGTAATCCATCTTCTGCATCTCTACCTTCATCCTTTCTTCAACAGCCCTGCCTCGACAAGGCCTTGCGGATATGCTCCGCCATTTCTTTTCTCACCCCCTGACGGAAAACTCGTAGATGATCGTCCCCTGTTGCAATGGTTCTGCAGAAGGATCGGGCTTCCACTTGGTCTCCAAGGCCGCTTTTTCGGCATTGCGGATCAACTGCGGATCGGTTACCTCGGTGCCTTGCAGGGAACATTTGGCCGAAACGACATTCCCCTGACGATCGACCTGCACCACGACCACGACGCGCCCCTGGTCGGTACCGGTATAATCCGGTTTGGGTTTCCAGGTGGCTGCGCGTCCAGCCAAACGGTAATTGCCGTCGCCGCCCACCCCGGATACGCCGTAATTGTCCGAAGAGAGGCTGCCCTGGGGAGAACCCTTGTAACCCTGCCCCTGCCCGTCGCCTTTGGAGGCATCATGACCGGGGTTGAGAATGTTGGCCAGCGCCTGGGTAGTCGTCCGGGAGGGTTGCGGAGGCTGGGGCGTTTCTTCCTTTTGCGGAGTTTCGCGGGGACGCTCCACCTCGCGGGGACGCTGCTCGGTTTTGGGTTTCTGCTCCTTCTCGGGTTTCTTTTCCTCGACTTCCACCGGGCTTTCCTCCGCCTGGGTCATCAGCGCCTCTTCGGGGACTTCGACCTCGGGGACGCTCGATGCAGCTGCCGTAGGCTGGGGCAGCACCGCCCGATCTTCATACGCGGGAGAACCGGCTCCGTCCTCCGTCATGCCGAAAGCGACGATCATCCCGCCCAACGGCGGAGGGTCGAGGTAACGGATCCCGAAGATGAAGATGGCCACAAGCATCGCCACGTGCACCAGGACGGTGACGATAAGACCCTTTCGCTGATTGGGTTCCCAACGGGACGAGGCAGAGGCGGACATCGGTACGTCAGAGAGAGGCAACAGGTTTTACTTCTTGGGAGGTTGTACGCCCAGAATGGGGGTCAGCCCGTTGCGACGGGCGATCTCGAACAGGTCGGTTACTTTCTGGAGTTCGATGGTGTTTTCCCCGCGGATGAGCACGGTGGTATTGTCGCTCTGGGCGGCGATCTCCTGCAGGCGGGGTTCGATGTCGGAGTAGTTTACCTGCTCCTTGTCGATGTAGTACCGGCCGTCGGTGGTGGCGGTAACGGACACGACCTGCTTCTTGGTAGTCTGGCTTCCGGCCTTGGGCAACACGATCTCGATGGCATTGGAGGTGATCACGGTAGCCGAAAGCAGGAAAAAGAGCAACAGCAGGAAAATGATGTCCGTCATCGAGGCCATCGAAAAATCGGCGGATACCTTGTTTCTTCCTTGTAGGTTCATGGTTCGTATTCCAGGATTGACAGAGGATTAAACGGTTAGAAGAGGGACACCCGACAGCGCCCTCACTCGGCCGGTTCGCTGAGCAGGTCCAGAAAATCGGCGGCCGAAACCTCGATGCGGTTGATCACCTTCTGGATGCGTCCTACCAGCAGGTTGTAGAAGATGTAGGCCATGATCCCCACGATAAGACCGGCTACGGTGGTGGTCATGGCCGTAGAGATACCCCCGGAGAGGTCCTGTATCTCGACCTGTCCGCCGGCATTGGCCATCGACTGGAAAGCGATGACCATCCCGACCACCGTACCGAGGAATCCGAGCATCGGCGCGGCACCGGCGATCATGGCCAGACGGCTGATGTTGCCCTCCAGGGTGTAGATCTCGAGTTTTCCCGTATTTTCGATAGCGGTCGAAATGTCTTCCAGCGGTTTTCCGATCTTGCTGATGCCTTTCTTCATGATGCGGGACTCTACGGTGTTTTCCCGGTCGCACATAGCCTTGGCTTCGTTGAGTTTCCCGGCCGATACCAGCGACTTGATCGTATCCATGAAACGCGGATCGGCCTTGGCGGCCGTCTTGATCAGGGAAGAGCGCTCCACGAAAATGTACACGGCCAGAATGGACATGACAAACTCCATCGCGATGATGGCTACACCGCTCCATCCGCCGCTGACGATCATATCCCAGATCGTCTGAGTCTTGACTACGGGAATATCCGAAGCCAACAGATCGGCACCCGCACCCGAAGACAGAGTATCGGCTACCGTCGAAATGGCATTGAACAAAAATGCTGAAATCATCATGGTCGTTTATTCGGTTAGAGGATTCACATTCGATTTTATTTGGCCAGACGGCGGCGCTGTTTGAACAAAGGACGGTCGCACATAAAGTCGACTACCTTTTCGCCGATCTTCTTGATCTTCCGATCGGAAGAAATGTTGGTCAGCACCTGGTCGATCAGGTCCACCACAGTCTCCATGTCTTTCTCCTTCAATCCGCGCGTAGTAATGGCCGCTGCCCCCACCCGGATACCCGAAGTAACGTAGGGCGACTTGTCGTCGAAGGGAACCATGTTCTTGTTGACCGTAATGTCGGCCTTGATCAGGGCATTCTCCGCCTCACGCCCCGTAATGCCCTTGTTGCGCAGATCGATGAGCATCATGTGGTTGTCCGTACCGCCGGATACCAGGTCGTATCCGCGTTCCACGAACGCCTTGGCCATTGCGGCAGCATTGCGCTGAACGGCGAGCGCATAGCGGAAGAATTCGTCGGAAAGCGCCTCGCCGAAAGCCACAGCCTTGGCTGCGATCACGTGCTCGAGCGGGCCGCCCTGGTTGCCGGGGAAGACCGCCGAATTGATCAGCGAAGACATCATCCGCACCTGCCCCTTGGGAGTCTTCAAACCGAACGGATTTTCAAAATCCTTGCCCAGCAGGATCATTCCTCCGCGCGGTCCGCGAAGCGTCTTGTGCGTGGTGGTGGACACCACGTGGCAGTACGGGATCGGGTCGGAGAGCAGCCCCTTGGCGATCAGTCCGGCCGGATGCGAAATATCGGCAAACAGGAAAGCTCCTACACTGTCGGCGATCTCACGGAAACGCTTGAAGTCCATATCGCGGGAATAGGCCGAAGCTCCAGCCACGATCATCTTCGGGCGTTCGCGCTGGGCGATCTCGGCCACCTTGTCGTAATCGATGCGCCCGGTCTCCTTTTCCACCCCATAGAAACACGTCTTGTACAGTTTTCCGGAGAAGTTCACCGGCGAACCGTGCGTGAGGTGGCCTCCGTGCGAAAGGTCGAACCCGAGGATCTTGTCCCCCGGCTGAAGGAAAGCGGCATACACCGCTGCATTGGCTTGGCTGCCGGAGTGCGGCTGCACGTTGGCGTACTCCGCCCCGAAGAGAGCCTTCGCCCGGTCGATAGCGACCTGTTCCACCTGGTCCACCACTTCGCATCCTCCGTAGTAGCGGGCACCGGGATACCCCTCGGCATATTTGTTGGTCAGGATGGAGCCCATCGCTTCGAGCACCTGGTCGCTCACGTAGTTCTCGGAAGCGATCAACTCGATGCCGTTTGTCTGGCGTTCGCGCTCGTCCTCTATCAGGTCAAAGATCAGTTTGTCTCTCTTCATGGCGTTTTGTTTGGTTTGTCGTTTTTATTCTTTTTTTTTTGTTTTTGTTCAGAGATTCTCCAAGAAATGCATGTACCGGCGGGTATTTTCCTCCAAGACCGAAGCCGGAAGCCCTGCCTCGGCCCCGTAGAGTGCGTGGAATCCACCGAATACCGCATCGACATAGCGGCACATGGCTTCAAACGGCAAAAGCAGTTCGCCCAACGTATGGCCGTAGATGCCTTCCGGGGAAAAATCCTCCTCCCGGATACCGGCCGACACCGCCAAGGCTACTTTCCGCCCCCGCATCTTGTCCGCTTCCGGCTGCGGGCCGAAGGCCCATCCGAAAGCCAAAACCTGATCCATCCATTTTTTGAGCAACGACGGACAACCGAACCAGTAGATCGGAAACTGCAGCACGAGCGTTCCGTGCTGTTCGACCAAAGCCTGTTCGCGCGCGATGTCGATCCGCTCGTCGGGATAACTCTGGTAGAGGCGATGTACGGTAAAACGTTCCGGGTGCTTTTCCGCTTCGGCCACCCAGCGGCGATTGACGACGGATTTTTCCAGGTCGGGATGTGCGACGATGACAAGGGTTTTCATAAGGTATTTCTTCGTATTCGTTTCTTCAGTAATTAAGATGTCAAATTTACGAAATTCATCCCTTAAATCATTCAGGGGCGACCGATATTATTTTGCAAAATTTTCCCCGACAGGACGCCCTGTCCGGGAACAGCAACGGTTGAGTTCGGGCGGAGAAAAACGAACGGGTCGGCAAAAGGGGCGGCGGGATTTTCCTGCCGCCCCTTTTGCCGACCCGTTCGTACGAAAGAAAAAAGATCACTCTCCGGAAGGAGCATCCACCGGAGCATTGTAGATCTTTTCGTAGTACTCGGTAGCCATGCGCGCCGAATCGAAAAACGGTACCACATCGTTCATCGAAGCCATCATCATCTGCGTCCACCCCTTGCGGTCGCCGTAATACATCGGTATGATCTTGTTTTCCAGAATATCGAACATGTTGTTCCGGTCGAGCGTATCCTGCTCATACGTGGGAAGACGGTAGTCCTGAGGGGGGATGATGAACGAATTGACCCCGTCTTTGGCAAATTCGGGAATCCATCCGTCGTAGGTCGAAAAGTTGATTGCCGCATTCATGGCCGCCGTCATGCCGGAAGTACCGGAGGCTTCGCGGGTAATCCGGGGATTGTTCAGCCAGATGTCCGCACCGAGCTTGAGTTTGCGGGAAAGCCACAACTCGTATCCTACCAACACCGCCATGTTCTTGTAATGCTTGGACATATCGACCAGCTTGTTGAACACGCTGATGGCCCCGTAATCGGTCGGATAGGGTTTTCCGGCCCAGATGATCTGCACGGGCATCTTGGTGTTTTCCATCAAGCGGTGGAAACGCTCCACATCCTGGGTGAGCAGATCGGGGCGTTTGTACTGGGCAAAGCGCCGGGACCAGACGATGGTGAGCACCTGCGGATCGAGGATCGTCCCGCATTGATCGGCTACGTGGTCGAAAAGGCTCTTTTTCAAAGCATTCTTGCGAGCTGTGAGCAACAGTTCGTTGCCCGTTACACGCGCCTGTTCGAGAATATAGTCGGCCCAATACGACTTGTTCTGCGCATTGGTCACATGGGTAATGGGAGGGATCCCCTCGTTGCCCGCCCACATCTGACGAGCGACTTCGCCATGAAGCTTGGACACACCATTGGCCAAGTGGCTCATCCGCAGGGCGGCCAGCGAATGGTTGAACACGCCGTCCTTCACACCCGAGAGCTGCTGCGCCACATCCAAGGGAATATGGCCGAAAAAGCTCATGTTGGCCAACAGATCGAACGGATGCTTTTCATTTCCTGCCTCTTCCGGGGTATGCGTAGTAAAGACCATGCGCTTCTTCACCTCTTCGAGACTGCCGTATTTCTCGTACAGGGCAAAAGCGGCCGACACCCCGTGCGCTTCGTTGAGGTGAATGAGGTCGGGTTCGTAGCCCAACTGTTCGAGCAATTTGACTCCCCCGCGCCCCAGGACTATAGAGGCTGCGATCTTGGCTTGAGGGTCGGAATCGTACAGACGGAACGTGGTGGAGCGCGCCAGAAAATCGTTTTCCTCCAGGTCGGTGGTCAGCAGGAACAACGGTGCCGTACCGAAAATCTTCGGATCGAGGTAATAAGCCTTCACCCACACCTGCGCATGGTTGATCTCCACCGTAAACTTGATACCTGTATCGGTGAGGAACTTGTAACTCTTCTCCTCAAAACATACCTGCATCGTCTGATCGGCGTTGCGACGCTGGTCGTAATACCCGTTTTTCCACAGGATACCGATTCCGGTAAGGTTCTGCCGCAACTGATACGCACTGCGCATGTGCGATCCGGCCAAAAATCCCAAACCACCCGAATAGATCTTCAAGCTCTGGTCGATGGCGTATTCCATCGAAAAATACACCACGCCTTTTTCAAAACGCGGATCGATCTCGTAGGGAGGCGTAAACGGTTGGGGTAAAGTATTTGCCATAGTCGTTATCTATCTTTTGTTGAACATGTTTTTGCTTTTGTTGAACACGGATTGCCGTTGATTTTTTTGCAATGGAGCAAAGATAGGTTTTTCCAGGAGAAAAAAAACCTCCTTTTTTCTTAAACTGTACGCGGCTCTTTTTCTTCGCAAGCGGTGGCCTGCGGACAAAATCGTTGAAAAAATCCCAACCGGACTCCCGCGTTTTTTCGTACATTTGTTTCCCGCAAAAAACAAGAGACATCTTGGACAGAAAACCTATCATCGCCGTGGACGGGGTATCCGGCTCGGGAAAGAGCACTATCGCCCGCACCTTGGCTCGCAAGTACGGCCTGACGTACATCGACACCGGCGCCATGTACCGCGCCCTGACGTACTACGCCATGCAGAAGCATTACCTTCAGGAGGGGGAATTTTTCAAAAACCTGCTCATCGCCGACCTGAACAAGATCGAAATCGGTTTCGATGCCCAGGGACATACCCTGCTCAACGGCCAGGACGTGGAGAGCGAAATCCGCTCGATGGAAGTCTCGCAAAACGTCAGTCTGGTATCCTCCGTACCGGAAGTGCGGCGGGCCATGGTACTGCTCCAGCGTAGCATTTCCCGCCACAACGGCATTGCGATGGACGGACGGGACATCGGCACGGTCGTTTTTCCCGATGCGGACATAAAACTGTTCATCGTATCCGACCCGCGAGTACGCGCACGTCGCCGCTGCGACGAACTGAAAGCGAAGGGCGCTGAGGTCGATTTTGAACAGGTACTGGACAACATCACCTCCCGCGACTACATGGACACGCACCGCGAGACTTCGCCCCTGGTCAAGGCTCCCGATGCCATCGAGATCGACAATTCCGACTTGACACTGGCGCAACAGGAGGAAGAAATCGACCGGATCGTGGCCGCAAAGCTAAAGAATTGCTAAAAAAAGCCGTTTTCCTCCGGAGAGACCAAACCGACAAGAAAAACATTATCATTTGGTTATCAACGCTGAACGGGGTTTGCAAGCCAGAATGGAGGCCGAAGAAAAAAATGTGAATTAAAATTTACTTAAAATTGCAACCGACGTCCATTATTTTATAAATTTGTATGTGGGTTTGAAAAACAATTAAACATTTTGTCAAATATGAAAAAAAGAAACGCAACAATTGCTCTGGCCGCTGCCGCAGCCCTGTTTACCGTAGGCTGCAACAGTTGGAAAGACATGGCACAGGATTATTATTCTGTGAACCCCGATCCGCTGGTAGTCAAAGGCGGAAAGGTAAGCTATGACATCAACGGGCAGTTCCCTGCTCAGGTGTTCAATCGCAAAGCTGCTCTGGAGCTGACCCCGAACCTGGTGTACGAGGGTGGCAACACGGCATTCCCTTCGGTTACTTTCCAGGGTGAAAAATACCCCGGCAACAACACCGTCATCCCTTACGCAGAAGGCAAATCCGTATCGTACTCGGCTTCGACCGACTACAAGCCTGAAATGGCTAAGTCCGAACTGTGGGTCAACATCGTAGGCAAGAAAGGCAACAAGGTAAAAGACTTGGGCGGTATTCTGGTGGCCAATGGCGTGATCGCTACCGAAACCCTGGTACAGAACGACTACATGACGGCGCTGGCTCCCACCAACTTCGTCCGCGACACGGAGACCTCGCAGAGTGCGCTGATCCACTTCCTGGTCAACTCCTCGTACGTACGTCCCGCACAGCTCAAGAACGCTGGCTACCTGGCTCTGCTCGAATTCGTAAAACAGTCGGTCAATGACACCAACCTGGTGATCACCTCCATCGACCTGATCGGACACGCATCGCCGGAAGGTGAGGCTACCCTGAACGAAAACCTGTCCATCGACCGTGCGAAAGCTGTCGACACCTACGTGAAGAAAGAGGTGAAGAAAGCCAAGATCGCCGGTGCCGATGCCGCCGACTTCTACACCCAGAAGGGTGAAGGCGCCGACTGGGACGGTTTCTTCGACTTGCTGGCCAACTCGAACTTGAGCGACAAGGAGATGATCAAACGCACCCTGGACGGCGAACCGCTGCTCTCCTCCAAAGAAAAGACCCTCAAGAGTCTGGAAAGCACCTACACGGAGATCCGCGACGAGATCCTTCCCGAGCTGCGTCGCACGGAGATCAAAGTAAACTACACCATCCTGGGCAAGACCGACGCACAGATCCTGGCTCTGGCCAAAAACGATCCGTCCAAACTGACGGCCAACGAACTGATGCACGCCGCTACCCTCACCGAGGACGCTGCTGAACAGCTGGCTATCTACAAGAGCATGGTATCCCTCTACCCGAACGACTACCGTGGCTACAACAACGAAGCCGCTGTGCTGTGGGCTACCGACAAGGCTGCCGCCAAGGTTCTCTTCGAGAAAGCCTACAACATCGAAGCCAACGCCATCACCAAGAACAACATGGGTGTAGTGAAAGCCAACGAAAATGCTGACGGCGCTGCGCTCGAACTCTTCAAGATGTCCGACACTCCGGAGGCTGTTTACAACCAGGGCGTGCTGGCTATCAAAGCCGGTGAATACGCTCAGGCTGTCCAGATGACCAAAGATTACAACACGTTCAACGCTGCACTGGCTCAGTTGCTCAACGGCGACGCTCAGGCTGCCCTGAAGACCATCAAAGCTGCCAACTGCGACTGCGCTGCCATGAACTACCTGGCTGCCGTAGCTTACGCTCGTCTGGGACAGAACGCACAGGCTAAAGCCGCTCTGGCCAAAGTAGCTCAGCAGGATGCTGCCATGGCTGCCAAAGCCGAGACCGACCTCGAGTTCCGCAACCTGTAATGCACAGCATAGCGTAAATACACTACGCTAAACCATAAGCCCCGTCGGGATTCCCGGCGGGGCTTTTTAACTTCTTCTCCTCTTGTTTAATATCCTTAGCCGCTGAATACTGAAATATGGATTTCCTAAATGAGTACACCCCTCTAATATCTCTACTTTTATCTAGTATAGCAATAATCATCGCTATATGGTCTTCTCGATCTACAACCAAGGATACTCGCCGGCAAATAAAAAGCATTCGTGAACTTGCAAAGACACAAATGCGTATTTCCATCGTCATATTGGATGCTGAAATAAAGAAAAACCGACTCTTGGCTTTACAGGCAGAAAATGAATGGAAGGAAATAGAAGCGATCTACAAAGACCCCGGGGGCCAAATATATCCTCCTTACCGGAACGAAAAACTATCTCGGATCAAGAATGAAAAACCTAAAAACGATCTTTTATTTTACAAAAACTACCTTCGCGAATTGAACGATTCTCTTTCCACATTGGACTCTATCAAAAAATCCATGGACTGATTTATTCTAGATTTCGACAAAACTTTAGGGAAAACCCTATACACGTCACTCGTTTCGGGCCTTTCATTCCATAAGCAATTTACCTAACTGAAAAAGTGCCTATCATAAATAAAAAACACCGCCGCAGGATACCTGCGGCGGTGTTTTATGAAAGAACGGAGATTATGCCCGCTTGTTTTCAAAGACCAGAGCGTTGTTCTGACCTTTGATCACGATCACGTCCTTGGGTTCTACTTTCCCTTCGAGGATCTGGCGGGAGAGTTCGTTCATCAAGTCGCGCTGGATGACCCGTTTGATGGGTCGAGCACCGAACTGCGGGTCGTACCCTTGATCGGCCATTACCTCCAGAGCGCTGTCCTCGGCTTCCAGGCGGATGTCCCGTTTGGCCAGCATCCCGGCCAGACGACGGATCTGCAAACGTACGATGTCCTTGACGTTCTCGCGGGTAAGCGGGGTGAACATGATGATCTCGTCGATACGGTTGAGGAACTCGGGACGGATCTGCTGTTTGAGCAATTCGAACACTTGACCTTTGGTCTTTTCCAGCAGTTTTTCGTCCGGGTTCTGAACCCCTTCGAGCGCCTCCATGATCAGGTGCGATCCCATGTTCGAAGTCATGATGATGATCGTATTCTTGAAGTCCACCGTGCGGCCCTTGTTGTCCGTCAGACGTCCGTCGTCCAATACCTGAAGCAGGATGTTGAACGTATCGGGGTGCGCCTTTTCGATCTCGTCGAACAGCACCACGCTGTACGGGTGACGGCGTACCGCCTCGGTGAGCTGACCGCCTTCATCGTAGCCCACGTATCCCGGAGGCGCTCCCACCAGACGGCTGACGGAGTGTTTCTCCTGGTACTCGGACATGTCGATACGGATCATCGCCTTTTCGTCGTTGAACAGCAACTCGGCCAAGGCTTTGGCCAACTCGGTCTTACCGACACCGGTAGTACCCAGGAACAGGAAACTGCCGATGGGCTTCTGCGGATCCTGCAACCCGGCCCGACTGCGGCGTACCGCATCGGATACGGCGCGGATGGCTTCGTCCTGACCGATGACACGATGGTGAAGATCCTGCTCCAGGTGCAGCAGTTTTTCCCGGTCGGAAGCCAGCATCTTTTTGACCGGTATTCCCGTCCATTTGGAAACGATCTCGGCGATGTCTTCGGCATCGACTTCTTCCTTGATCAAGGCGCGTCCGTCGGCCTGCATCTGCTTGAACTCATCGTTGAGACGAGCCAGTTTGTCCTGCGCCTGTTTCAAGGTACCATAGCGGATCTCGGCTACCCGGGCGTAGTCGGCAGCCCGCTCGGCCTCCGAAGCCTCGAACTTCAAGTCCTCGATCTGCTTCATCGTAGCCTGAATGTCCTCGACCATCTGTTTTTCCATGCGCCACTTGGCTTCCACGCCCTTGCGCTGTTCCCGCAGATTGGCCAGTTCCTCACCAAGGGATTCGAGCTTGGCCTGGTCGCCTTCGCGCTTGATGGCGGCCACTTCGATCTCCAGCTGAAGGATACGACGGTCGAGCGTGTCCAATTCCTCGGGTTTGGAGTTCATCTCCATCCGCAGGTGCGATGCAGCCTCGTCGATCAGGTCGATGGCCTTGTCGGGCAGGTTGCGGTCCTGGATGTAGC